>Ga0181535_10001436_pt1 | contig 31172 bp, 25 predicted proteins | sample PEATcosm2014_Bin_44_FD_119774 | JGI IMG/M metagenome (GOLD analysis project Ga0181535, IMG submission 119774) | Peatland microbial communities from MTU Mesocosm Facility, Houghton, MI, USA - PEATcosm2014_Bin17_30_metaG | ecosystem: Environmental > Terrestrial > Soil > Wetlands > Peat | place... | reverse complement strand
GCAGTCATCCCACCGACCCGCGCACCAAGTATCGTTGCTGTTTCCCCGCTGATGTTCTGCCGGCCTAATCCTATGATTGCGATGACAAAACAAACGCTGGCACTGTCAGTGAAGGCAGCCGCCAATAGCCGGAAATTCTGGCGGTTTAACCCGAATAGTCTTTAGTTTTACCAGCAATCTGCTAATTTTTTTGTCTAAATCAATGCAACAGACCGTGCCCATCCGTGGTTAAATTGTATTTTATTCTACAAAGCGGTAGCCCACGCCACGCACGGTATCCAGATGCTTTGACGCCCCGCCAACTTTTTCACGCAGGCGGCGCATGTGCGTGTCAACGGTGCGCGTGTCAATCAGGCTGTCATATTCCCACACGTCGCGAAGCAGCTGGTCGCGCGACTGCACGCGGCCGCTGCGTTGCGCGAGCACGGTGAGCAGCTTGAACTCCGTCGCCGTCAGTTCAATCGGCCGGCCCTTCCAGCTCGCGGTGTGGCGCGGCACGTCAATGTGCAGGTCGCCGAAACGCAACTGGTCCTTCGGCTTGTCCTCGGCCTGGCCGCGCGCGAGAATTTTTTTGATGCGCAGGAGCAGCTCGCGCGGGCTGAACGGTTTCGTCAGATAATCGTCCGCGCCGAGTTCGAGGCCGAGCACGCGGTCAATCTCGGACGCCTTGGCCGTGAGCATGAGGATGGGCGTGCGCGCGGTGGCCGCTTCGAGCCGCAGCGTCTTGCAGATCTCGAAGCCGTCCATTTCGGGCAGCATCACGTCCAGCACGATGAGGTCAGGCGTCTGCGAACGCGCTTTTTTCAACGCCTCCGCGCCGTCCGCCGCCGTGCTGACGGCATAACCGGCCTGCTTCAGATTGAATTCCACCAGTTCAACCGCTTCCGGTTCGTCATCCACAACTAAAATTCGCGGCTTCACGCCGCCAGCATGTCACGCGCCGGCCCGCCGCACAATTTCAATTGCGTGACAACCGGGTGACGATTGGGTGACGGGACTTGGGCCGCCTCCAGTTTTTCATCCTCACGGCGCAGGAATCCGGCGAGAATGGCGGGCTTCATCGCTTTCACATTAAAAATTGCCGGAAAGAAGACAAATCAGACTCAGCCAATCCGCGTATTCCGCAGTTTCAACCGGGCGCGGGTTTATCCGAGAGACAATCCCGGAATTTGCGGATCAATGATTGCAGCCGGCGGAGTTGAAAGACCGTTGAAGCAATTTGAGAAACATCCAGACGCGCAGCTTCGCAAAACTTCGTCATGCTGGCAGGACTAAGCTTCTGTCAAACCGGAACTGGTCCGGCAAGCGCCAGCGTTTCTTTCAGCGGCGCCAGATGCTGTTCATAATGACGCCATCGTTCCAAAGACTGGCGGTAGATTGGCTGGCGCACCTGCCAATGGCTGGCAGTCTCCACCGCGCACGGGTTGGTGTGGGGGGCAAGGCAGCGTTCGTCCCATTCCAGCCCAAGAAAATCCAGCGTCCGGCGGGCCGTCGGTTCCGTGTGCATGATCATGTCTTCATAACTGATTTCAATCATCTTCAGGGGCAGAACCTTCCGCCAGTGCTCCATGAGCCTGGCATATTCTCCATAAAAATGGCCGATGTTCCGCAGATCAAATGAATAATCCAGATGCAGGGGAAACCGCTGGAAATAATTCGAAAGGCCGGTGTCCAGGGGATGACGGGTGCAATGAACAATCCGGGCCTTCGGAAACAACATCGCGATGAAGCCCAGGTGCCTGAAATTTAGCGAATTTTTGTCAATCACGTGCGAAATATCCGGACCAACATCACGTCTCAGGCGCCGCTCATATTCATTTATCAGGCGCGCTGCCACGGCAGGAGTAATGTGCTTTACCGCCTGCGGATAGGGCGTTCCGTTTCCGGTCAATTCCGGCAGGCACGAAGAAAGATCCGTAATGGTCGGCAGCTCTCCCGCCGTGGCAATGGAGCGATGATTGGACAGTATATTCGCCAGAAGCGTCGTGCCGGATCTGGGCATGCCGACGATAAACAAAGGCGACTGGCTGTCCGAGGCGAACGCGAACGGTTGGTCCAGAAAACTTTTGCTGAAAACATCAAGGATGTCCTGGGTCATTCTCCTGACGGCTTCGGGGTGGTAAGAAACCTTGGCGTTGCGAAGCTGGTTTGCGAGCCGAAAGCATTCGAAGGCCTCGTCGTAGCGGCCGCAATCGTCATAGATCTTGCCCAAGGCGAAATAAAGATGCTCTTTGTCTTCGACCGGGGTGCCCGATTTTTCCAGCAAAATCCGGAGGTTCCTTGCATCTGAATTGTCCACGTCCCGATATTTTCGCATGTTCACCAGGTTGAACCAGGGGTCTGGAAAATCCGGCTTTAGCGCCAGGACCTTAAGAAACATCTCTTCGGCCGCAGGCATGTCGCCTTTGATCAAAAGGATGATGCCCCGGTTGTTAACCGCTATGGCATGGTCGGGTCTGAGCGCGATGGCCTTGTCAAAACTCGCCAGCGCCTCGTCATAACGCTTCAATTCCTGCAAGGCAACGCCCCGGTTGTTATAGGCCTCGGCATGGTCAGGCTTGAGCGCGATGGCTTGGTCATAGCCTGCCAGCGCCTCCTCATAACGCCGCAATTGTTTCAAGACGGAGCCACGGTTGTAATGGGCATTGGCATAGTCCGGTTTGAGCGCGATGGCCTTGTCATAGCTTGCCAATGCGTCATCATACCGCTTCAGCAATTGCAAAACCGCACCCCGGTTGTTATAGACTTCAGCATGGCCGGGTTTGAGCGCCACGGCTTGGTCAAAGCTTGCCAGCGCGTCGGCATACCGCTTCATGGCTTGCAGGGTCACGCCCCGGTTGATATGGACTTCGGCATATTCAGGAAACCTGGCGCGAATAAGATTGTAAATATCCATTGCCGCCTGAAAGTTTCCAAGCTTGTGCTCCTTGATCGCCAAGGCGCCGGCTTCTGCAAGCGAATACGATCGGCCGCGCAAGCGGACCGCAGCCTTGCGCTTGTGTTGAGGCAGTTGTGTGTGCTGTTGCATTCTGCTCATAATTCCAACCACCGGCGATTTATTCGCTCCGGCGTCAGGTCGCTTGCATTGATGCTTCCTGCTGGTTTGAAAATAGCAATCATTTCTCCACCTGGCAATCTGCCATGCGGAAAACTGGGAAGATCACCTGCTTATGACCTTTGGCGCGCGCGGCCCCGAAATTTTACGGGTGGATTCCCGCCGGCATCGGGTCTTCACCACCTTTCGTTCCAAGATCGTTCAACGGGTGGCAATCCTGGGTCAACACACCGCAATCAACGAAACCCTTTCATCACGTTCATCGCGGACCACCCCGGTGGCGTGCGGGTCAAGCGTCGGCTTGCCGTCCACCAAAAACTGGTATTGATGATGGCCATGCGCCAGTTCCACATGGGCCAGCCACCAGCCGTCCACCGACCTTTGCATGGGGAAGGGATGCCAATGGTTGAAATCGCCCACCAACTCAACCGATTTGGCGTGCGGCGCAGCGCAATAAAAATTGACCGGTTTGTGTGAGTTTTCTGCCGGATACCGTGAGGCTTCGGGATGATGCTGTTGTGCTGTGTTCCTAAACATAAAATTTGATTTTTCATTGGTGCTTTCTTTCCAGTGACGGCTTGTTCTCATTTTGTCTCCTTTTAATGTTTTTTTGGAAATTTATTGTTTTTTCTGCAGGGATGAAACAAGGTTCATCAACTAGGCTGGAAGGCAGCGGTTGCTTTTTGTTTCGGCATGGCGGGACGGTGGTGAAGCGTTGCTGACCGGAAAGATATTGTTGCTCCAGTCTGGGTTTGTGTCTCGCATGAAGCCGGCCGCAACGGATGGCGCTGCGTTCGCGCTTCTACAAATTTCGCCAGCACTTCGTCTTCAGCCTTCAGCCAGTCGTCAAGCGCGTTTTTCAAGGCGCAACCTTTCGCCAGCCAGAAACGGTGCGCCCGTTCCTCAATTTCCCGTTGCACCCGGAGGTGTTCTCCGATGGTAAATTCATTTCGCGATCGAACCGCCGGCGTCGGCTGGCTGGAATCCGGAGGAAATTGCTGGCCGTTGGCTGCCGCGTGAAACGGCCCGGCTGGACGCGATTTAATGCCAGCACGAGCGGTGATTTTGGATTGCGTCTTCATGGCCGGACCTCCACCACCGAGTTGAGCGAGCCGAATTCGTTGAGAACATTTTCGCGGGCATCGCGATCGTGCCGGCATTGGCCGTCCACGATGAACTTGTATTCGTGCCGGCCGGGTGGAAGCAGCAGCCGTTTTTCCCACAGTCCCGCATCCGGGCTGCCGATCATGCGCAGGCAGGTCGGATGCCAGTCATTGAAACTGCCGCAGACATAGACGTGCTCGGCCCCGTTGCATTCCAAGACGAAGTCAACCTCGCGACATTGCGGTTCCGCAGCAGACGACTTCATTTCCGTTTTGCTTTCCTGACTCTGTTTGTTTTTCGATTTTGTCATAAACATGCTTTGGTTCGGTCCGGGAGAATGTATTATTGCTGGCGGGACTGGTCGCCGCTCCCGGCACTTGCCCGTCCGAGTTAATTGACCACCTGAAGATTAAGGCTGCATGAACGGCTGATTAAAATCGGCGCGCGCCGTCGGCGGCCTGGGAACGAAATGGGATCCGGTCGCCGCCGCCGGTCAGATGCCCGTCATCGCGCTGCTGCGCCTGCCTGCTTCCTTTCAACCATAAGATTGACGCAAGTTTGATTTCCGTGTAAGCAAAGCCATCATGCGGATGGGAACCTTGCAGTTGTTCTGCGACGTCATCACCGCCAAAAACTTTACCCAGGCCGCGGAATGGAACGACCGCACCCAGGCCCACGCCAGCAATTTGTTTCTCACCTTGGAACGCCACTTCGGCGCGCGGCTGCCCGGCTCCAGCATCGTGGACTGAGTCTTGCGGACGGCCACCATGCAAAAGCTGAAATTCTGAAAGCAGATAACTGAAATCAGAATCAGCAGGCTGACAAAATCAAAGCCGGAACGGAAAAACCGTTCCGGCTTTTTTTTATTGTGGCCGGGACAACGCGCTGTCCCAGCCAGTGGTTGCCCGCCCGGGGATTCTGAATGAATTTTAATGTGGGATTAACGTTCTTTTAATCTGAACATGGTCTATTCCATTGTCGTAGTTACCAAGCCTATGCGAATCCTGATTGTGGAAGACGAAAAGAAAGTGGCCGACATCATCGCGCGCGGCCTCAAGGCGGAGCGTTTTGCCGTGGATGTCTGCCACGACGGCCAAAGCGGCTGGCAGGCCGCCGATGCTTGCAATTATGATCTCATCATTCTGGACTTGATGCTGCCCGGCCTGAGCGGCACGGAGATTCTCGAAAAAGTCCGGCGCAAAAATTCGCTGGTGCCGATTCTGATCGTTACCGCGCGTGACAGCCTGGCCGACAAGACAAAAAATTTTGAGACGGGTGCGGATGATTATCTGACCAAGCCGTTTGCCTTCGCCGAGCTGCTGCTGCGGGTGAAGGCCTTGTTGCGGCGCGGTCCGGTGAACCGCTCCAACGTGGTGCGCGTGGGCGATCTGGAGATTGACCGGCTGACGCAAAACGTCAAACGCGCCGACAAAAAAATCGAACTCACCTCCAAGGAATACGCGCTGCTCGAATATCTGGCCTCGCAGCCGGGCCGGGTGTTTTCGCGCACGATGATCATTGAACATGTCTGGGATCAGAGTTTCGAGGGCCTGACCAACATCGTGGATGTTTATGTGCGGCACCTGCGGGAAAAAGTGGACGAAGCGTTCCCCGTCAAACTGCTGCACACCGTGCGCGGGGTCGGCTACAGCTTGAACGACCAGTCGCAAACATGAATCCACGCTCCATCAGTTTCCGTTTGGTGGCCTGGCATGCCGGTTTGCTGACCGGGATTTTCGTGCTGCTGTGCGCGCTGTTGTATCTGGATCTTCGGCATTTTTTGGAAAATGATTTGCGCCAGTCGCAGTCCCGCCGCACGCGCCAGATTGCCAACATGCTGCTCGTCCATGTTAAACAAACCGGCGAGGCGGTCGTCGCCAGCCAGACGAAAGACTGGTATGAGCCGGAAGTCAACGACCGCTTTATCCGCATCACCCGCGCCGACGGCACTTTGATTTATGTCTCCGACGCGCCTAAAGACGGCAGTTTTGATCCGTCGGAAGTTCCGATTTTTCTGCCGTCGCCGGCAACGGAATTTTCGCGCAAGCTGAAATTGTCCGGCGGCAGCACCCTGCTGATCGCCGGGCTGAATTTCAAATCCTCCGGCAATCCCGATTACCTGGTGGAATTTGGCTCCTTGCTTGATCCGGTGGAAACGATGCTCAACCACTTGTTTTTACAGCTCGCTTTCGGCCTGCCGCTGGCCGTCATCATCATCACCGTCGGCGGTTATCTGCTGGTGCGCCGGGCCTTGACGCCGGTGGAACAAATCACGCGCGCCGCCGAGCGGATCACGCAGTTCAATTTAAGCGAACGCCTGCCCGTCGCGCATACCAGTGATGAATTGGAACGCCTGTCTCTTTCGCTCAATCGAATGATCACGCGGTTGGACGACGCCTTTCAAAATTCAAAACGGTTTGTCGCCGATGCCTCGCATGATTTGCGCACGCCGCTCACGATTCTGCGGGGCGAACTGGAAAATCTCGCGGAAGATCCGAAGGTTGATTCTGAATTGCGCGACCGCGCCGGTAGCATGTTGGAGGAAGTCGTGCATCTGGGCAAAATCGTGGAGCAATTGTTCACCCTCTCGCGCCTCGACGCGGGTGAAGCGCAGACCGAATGGACGAGTTTCGATTTGACCGAACTCGCCAAAACCACCGTCGAACAAATGAGCCTGCTGGCGGAGGACAAAGGCATTTCCATTGCTTGCGACGCCAGCGAACCCGCGCCCGTGAAAGGCAACCGTGTCCGGCTCAAACAAGTGGTCGTAAACCTGCTCGACAACGCCATCAAATACACGCCGGCCAAAGGCGCCATTCATTTGCGCGTCCTTGCCGTCAACGGCCACGCGGTGCTGGAAGTGGAAGACAATGGCATCGGCATTCCGCCCGATGCGCTGCCGCATATCTTTGAACGATTTTATCGCGTGGATGAGGCGCGCTCCGCCGAATCCGAAAGCGCAGGTCTGGGACTTTCCATCGTCAAATCCATTTGCACCGCGCACGGCGCGGAAGTGGAGGCGCAAAGCATCCTCGGCAGCGGCAGTTGTTTTCGCGTCCGGCTGCCGTTATTCAAAAATTAAATTTTTGCCCGCTCATGAATTTCAAAATGACAAAATCCCGTTTCGGAAATCCCCTCAAAATTCTGGCCGCAGCCGCCATCCTCGGTCTAGCCGTGTTCTGGGTGGCGCATCGCGCGCAGGCGCAAGCTCCCGCAAGCACCGAACAGGCGACGGCACCGACGGCGGGCGTGGCGAAGGTGACGCGCGAAGATCTTTTCAAACAGGTGACGATTGCGGCGGAATTTCGGCCTTATGAGGAAGTGTCCTTGCACGCCAAGGTTTCCGGTTATGTCAGCCAAATGAACGTGGACTTCGGCGACACGGTCAAGGCCGGCCAGTTGATGGCGACGATCGAAGTGCCGGAATTGCAGGATCAATTGAACAGCGCCCTGGCGGCGGAACGCAAGGCCGAGGCGGAATACACCAACGCCCACCTGATTTATACACGGCTGCAATCGGTCAACCAGGATCATCCCAATCTCGTCGCCCAGCAGGACCTCGACACGGCGCAGGCCAATGACCTCGATACCACGGCCGCCATTGCCGCCGCCAAGGCCGAGGTTGAAAAATACAAGACGATGGTCAGTTACACGCAGATCACCGCGCCGTTTGACGGCGTGGTCACGCATCGTTACGCCGATCCCGGCTCGCTCATCCAGGCCGGCACCGCTTCGGACACGCAAGCCATGCCGCTGGTGCGCGTTTCGGACAACTATCGGCTGCGGCTGGATTTTCCCGTCACGGTGGATTACGTCAAGGACGTCAAGCTGGACGATGCCGTGACTGTGCGGGTAGATTCCCTCAACGGCAAGACGTTCACCGGCAAAATTTCCCGCTTCACCCACAAAGTGGATGATAACACCCGCACGATGATCACGGAAATTGAAGTGCCCAATGCCGATCTGGAACTGATTCCAGGCATGTATGCCACCGTGGTTTTGAAAGTTGAAAAGCACGAGCAGGCACTGGCCGTTCCTACCGAAGCGGTGGGCGGTGAAAAAACGCACACGGTTTATGTCGTCAACCGCGACAATCAGATCGAGGAACGCGACGTCAAACTCGGTTTGGAAACGCCGGACAAATACGAAGTTCTTTCCGGTTTGCAGGAAGGCGACCTGGTGGTCATCGGCAGCCGCGCAGGATTTCAGGCCGGCCAAAAAGTCGAACCCAAGCTGATCCAGCTTTCCATGCGCAATGAAAATTGAAATCAAACCATTCAATGACCGTGTGCGCTTCGCGCCATCAATCACTTTCAAGCGGTTGAAGATACGGACGAATGTGACAATGGGTGGCTCACTTTTCTTCGGGCACTACGCCCGCCGGAAAAGTTTGCACGCGCGCGCCTTTTTTTGAATTCATGAATACTGTTTTAACCTCCGAACAATTGGAAATTCTGGGTCGGCTCGACGCCTGCACGCTGGCTAATGCCATCGAGACTTTTCACGCGCGGTTGCGTAACGAAGGCTTTACCGACAACTCGGTGCATTGTCAGTTTCCTCATTTAAGACCGATGTTGGGTTATGCCGCCACGGTCAAGGTGCGCGGTTCCGCGCCGCCCACGGCCGAGCGGGATTATCCTGACCGCACTGACTGGTGGGATTATATTCTTTCGCTGCCCGCGCCGCGCGTGGTGGTGGTGCAAGACATGGCTTCTAGCGTCGGCCTTGGCTCACTGCTCGGCGCGGTGCATGTCAACATCCTGCGCGCGCTCGGTTGTGCGGGCGCGGTGACGAATGGTGCTGTGCGCGATCTACCGGCGGTCGAGAAGCTCGGCTTTCAACTCTTTGCCGGAAGCATTTCCGTCTCGCACGCCTACGTTCACATTGTGGAATTTGGGACGCCGGTCGAAGTCGGCGGGCTGAAAATTCAATCCGGGGATTTGCTCCACGGTGACTTGCACGGGGTGCAAACCGTTCCGTCCGGCATTGCCGAAAAAATTGCGCGCGCGGCGGCGGAAATCATCGCGCGGGAACAGGAATTGATCACGCTCTGCCAGTCCAAGGATTTCTCGCTGGAAAAATTGCGCGCCGCCATCGCCAAAGCGCGTTCCTAAACATGTTTCATTGTCATGTCACGTTTTGCCATCCGTCTGCCTTATCTGATCATCGTCATCTGTCTCATCACCTGCGTCGTCGGGGTGACGAGCCTGGTGCGAATGCCGGTGGATTTGTTTCCGCCGATCAAAATTCCCGTCGTAGTGGTCGCAACCTTCTTCAACGGCATGCCGCCGGAGCAGATTGAAACCGACATCACTGGACGCTTCGAGCGTTTTTTCACACTGGCCAGCGGCGTGGATCATATTGAATCGCGTTCGTTGCCAGGCGTGAGCCTGATCAAAATATATTTCCAGCCGGGCTTCAATGCCGATTCCGCCGTGACCAGCATCGCGAATCTCGCGATGGCCGATTTGCGAAAATTACCGCCCGGCACGTTGCCGCCGGTCGTTTTGCAGTTTGACGCGTCGAGTCTGCCGGTGTGCTTGATTACTCTGAAAGGCGAAGGCTTGAACGAGGCGAAGCTCCGCGACATCGGCCAATATGATGTTCGCAATCAGGTTGCCAACGTGCCAGGCGCATCCGTGCCGCAGCCGTTCGGTGGCCGTTACCGGCAGATCATGATTTACGTGGACCCGCTCAAGCTCGAAGCGCACCAGTTGAGCGTCATGGATGTCGTGCGCACCGTAAACGAGGCGAATTTGATCCTGCCCGCTGGCGACGTGAAGATCGGCCCTTACGATTACAACCTTTACGTCAACAGCCAGATCAACGACATGAAGGACATCAACCAGGTGCCGTTGAAAACCATCGGCAATGCCTCCGTGCTCGTCGGCGATGTCGGCCATGCGGAGGACGGTTCGGAAATCCAATACAACATCGTGCGCGTGGACGGCCAGCCGTCGGTCTATCTGCCCGTGCTCAAACAGGGCGGCGACGCCAACACCATCGCCGTCGTGGACGGCATCAAGAACGCCGTGGCCCACTTGTTTGACATGCCCAAACAGCTCGTCACCAAAGTTGTCTTCGACCAATCCGTGTTCGTGCGCAATGCCATTGAAAATCTCATCCACGAAGGCTTGATCGGCCTCGTGCTCACCGGCGTGATGATTTTAGTTTTCCTCGGCAGCATGCGAGCGACCGTCGCGGTGTTTCTTTCGATTCCGCTGTCCGCGCTCGCCGCCTTCATCGCGCTGGCCATGGGCAACAGCACCGTCAACGCAATGATTCTCGGCGGGCTGGCGCTGGCGTTTTCACGGCTGATTGACAATTCCGTCGTCGTGCTGGAAAACATTTTCCGGCACATGGAAATGGGCGAAGCGCCCGAAGTCGCCGCCGAGCGCGGTGGCCAGGAAGTCGCGCTGCCGGTGCTCGCCGCCACGCTGACGACGGCCATCGTCTTTTTCCCGGTCATCTTTCTTTATGGCGTGAGCAAATTTTTGTTCATGGCGCTGGCGGCGTCGGTGATTCTTTCATTGTTCGCCTCGTATCTGGTCGCGATGACGGTGGTGCCGCTGTTCTGCGCCAAGCTGATCAAAGGCCATCATGGCCACGATGAAAAAGAAACCGCTCCGCCAAAAAACTGGGGATCGCGTTTCAACCGCTGGTTCAACCACCGGTTCACGCAGATGCTCGACCGTTACGAAGGCGTGCTGGGCCGGGCGCTGCTCCGTCCGCTGGCGACGGTGCTGGGCATCACGGGCATCTTCATTTTGAGCCTTGGCCTGTATCCGTTCATCGGCGAAGCTTATTTCCCGCGCACCGATCCCGGCCAGTTCGTCATCAATCTCAAAGCCTCGACTGGCACGCGCATCGAACTTACCGACCAGTTGGTGCAGCAGGTCGAACAGATTGTCCGCGAAACGGTGTCCACCAACGATTTGAAAATCATCGTCTCCAACATCGGCGTCACGGCGGGATTCTCCTCGATTTACACGCCCAATTCCGGCCCGCACACAGCCTTTGTCCAGGTCGGGTTAAATGCCGGCCATCAGTTGAGCAGTTTTCAATACATGGACCTGGTGCGCGCGCGGCTGAAAAAAGAATTGCCGCAGGTCGCCGCTTATTTTCAGACCGGCGGCCTGGTGGACGCCATTTTGAATCTGGGCATGCCCGCGCCGCTGGACATCCAGGTCACCGGCAATGACATGGACAACACCCACAAAATTGCGGTGGACATCGCTAAAAAAGTCCGGGCGCTGCCGGGTGTCAGCGATGTGCTCGTGCCGCAGGACATTGATTATCCGGCGTTGCAACTGGACATTGACCGGCTGCGCACCTCCGAGCTTGGCCTGAATGAAAAGGAAGTCGTCGGCGACGTCATCACCGCGCTGACTTCCGACCAGATGATTGCGCCGAGCTATTGGGTGGACCCCAAAAGCGGCAACGATTATTTTCTGACCGTCCAGTATCCCGAAGGTTCCGTGAAAAACTTCGCCGACCTGTCGTCCATCCCGTTGCGCGGCGCCAACTCGCGGTTGCCGACACGGCTCGACACCGTCAGCCACGTCAGCCACCGTAATTCACCGACCGAGGTGGACCATTACCAGCTTTTGCGCGTGATGGATGTTTACGTTTCGCCCACGGGCGAAGACCTCGGCAAAGTTCTGGGCGGCGTGCAGAAAATTGTCGGCAACCTGAAACTGCCGTCCAACGTCCGCATTGCGGTGCGAGGCTCGGCGCATGCGATGCAGGTCTCGTTCCGCAGCTTTGGCCTCGGCTTGATCCTGGCGACCGTGCTCGTTTATTTGATCCTCGTCGCGCAGTTCAAATCGTTCCTCGACCCGCTGTTGATTTTGCTCGCCGTGCCCACCGGCCTGACCGGCGTGCTGATCCTTCTTTTTGCCACCGGCACCACGCTCAACATCATGTCGTTGATGGGCGTGGTGATGATGGTCGGCATCGTCGTGTCCAACAGCATCCTCATCGTTGAATTTACCAACCGCCTACGCGAGGAGGGCCGGCCGTTGCGCGAAGCCGTTTCGCTCGCGTGCCGCGTGCGTCTGCGTCCGGTGCTGATGACATCGCTCGCCACACTGATCGGTTTGATTCCGATGGCGGCCAAGCTCGGCACCGGCAGCGAAGCCTATGCGCCGCTCGCCCGCGCCATCATCGGCGGCCTCGCGGTTTCCGTGGTGCTGACCGTTTTCATCGTGCCGGCGGCGTATTTTCTCCTGTATCGCCGGAGAGAAGCGGTGGCAAAAAATTCTGCGGCCTCGCCGCCGGCCATCGCACATTAAATGAATTCCCAAATGAATCGAATTATTTTGAGGCTGACCCTGGCCATTTTTTCCGCAGGCAGAGTTTTTGCCGCTGAACCCACCAGCGCGCCGCCCGTCTTGACCTTGGCCGATGCGCAGAAAATGGCGCTGCAAAATCATCCGCAAATCGCCGCCGCGAACTATCGCGCGCTCGCCGCGCAAGAAGTGATCACCGAAACGCGCGCCGGATATTTTCCGAACGTGAATTTATACGCGGACGCCGTGGGCGCGGAAAACGAGGATGCCCGCATCCTGGCTGGCGCCTTGAATAATCCGAGCATTTATGACCGCCTCGCCGGCGGTTTGGAGGCCAGCCAGCTCATCACTGATTTTGGGCGCAAGGCCAATCTGACAGCCAGCTCCAAGTTCCAGGCGCAGGCGGAAAAGCAAAACGCCAACGCCACGCGCGAACAAGTTTTATTGCAAGTGAATGTCAGCTACTTCGGCACACTGGGGGCGCAGGCCATTTTACAGGTCGCGCAACAAACCGTGGATACGCGACAGTTGCTGCTGGATCAGGTGAGCCTGCTCGCATCCAACAAACTGAAGTCGGAACTGGACGTGAGTTTTGCCCGTGTCGCGGTTCAGGAAAGCGAATTGCTGCTGGAAAAAGCGCGGAGCGATGCGGACGCGGCGATGGCCGCACTTTCCGCCGCGCTCGGTTTTCACGAACCCCGGCAGTTTCATCTGGTCGAAAAATCGCAGCCCGCCGTTGCCGCCACCAACGACGTTTCCCAACTGGTCGAAACGGCGCTGGCGGACCGCCCGGAATTATTGAGTCTGCGCAATGAGCACGCCGCCGCGCTGAAGTTTGCCAGATCACAACGTGATGCGCGGCTGCCGCTCGTCTCCGCCGTCGGCATGATCGGCGATTCACCCTCCCATGACAGTCATTTGCCGGACAATTACGCAGTGGGCGGCATTCAACTGAGCCTGCCATTGTTTGCCGGCGGATTTTATACGGCACGCCAGCGCGAGGCGGAGTTGAAAGCGCAGGCGGACAGCGAGCTGGTGCGCGCACTGGAAGACAACATTGTGCGCGACGTGCATATTGCGTGGCTGAATGTGAACACCGCGCTGGCGCAGCTTCAAACTACGGAAGAACTGGTGCGTAACGCCGCCGAAGCCTACGACCTGGCCGCCGCGCGTTACAAAATTGGCAGCAGTTCCATCGTGGAATTGAGCCAGGCGCAGTTGAGTCTGACTTCGGCCCAGATCGCCAGCGCCAGCGCGCGTTACCATGTTCTCATCCAGCAAGCCAATTTGAACTACGAGATTGGCGCGCTGCGCTAAAGCCGCAGCGGGTGGTTTTCGGTTTTGAGCGGCGGCGAGCGGTGACTTTGTCACTGGATTGTAACCGGAGCGTCATTCCGCCGTAACCTTGTGTCCACATCCTCTTTTCCGTCATTCGAACATGCAACCAATAATCACATCATCCAAACGGAATCGAGCGGCAAAAGCAGCATTCTTCGCCGGGGCGGCGGCGCTGGCGGCCTGTGCCCCGTCGGCGCGCGCACAATCCTCCGTGGATGCGCTGCTCAACAAACTGGAGCAGAAGGGCATCCTGACGGTGGACGAGGCGAATGAATTGAAGGCGCAAAGCGCGGCTGACGAAACCAACATTGTCAATGAGCTGCCGGCGTCCAAATGGAAGCTGGCCGACTCGATCAAGAGCATTGACCTCTTTGGCGATCTGCGGCTGCGCTACGAATACCGTGGCGTGAACAATCCGACTCCCGGCAATGCTTCCTTGACCGGCGCGACGGGCAACACCTACGCGCGTGAAAGGTTTCGTTACGCCTTGCGTTTCGGCTTGCGCGGCGATCTCTTCGACGATTTCAACTACGGCATCCGGCTGGAGACCTCCGCCAATCCCCGTTCGCCGTGGGTCACTTTCGCGGACGATACCGGCAAGAGTTCCACCAGTCCGCTCAGCGGCACGCCATCGGACAAGTCCAGCGACGGCCTGAACATCGGCCAGGTGTATCTCGGCTGGCATCCGGCTGCGTGGTATGAAATGACCGTGGGCAAAATGCCGATGCCGCTCTACACCACGCCCATGGTTTGGGACTCGGATATCAGCCCCGAAGGTGCGTTTGAAAAATTCAAATACACGATTGACAACGTCGAATTGTTTGCCGACTTCGGCCAGTTTGACTATCAGGATCCCAACCCGGCTTCCGCGTTGCCCTCCAGTGACACGTTTCTGCTGGCCTGGCAGGCGGGCGTCAATGTGAAGCTGGGCCGGGACATGTCCGCTAAAATCGCGCCGGTGGTTTACAATTATACCGGCCAGGGCAACAGTCCGCTGCCCGGCACCACGCCCAATCCGATGAGCCCCAATTCGCCGTTTGTCGGCCAGCCCAGTCCTAACGGGCTGAATGGCCAGTATAATCAGGCCGGCATCAACAACCTGTTTATTCTGGAAATACCGGCCGAATTTGACTTCAAAATCAAAAAAACACCGCTGGGCGACTTGCAGGCGCGGCTTTTCGGTGATTTCGCCTACAACTTTGATGGTGACGCGCGGGCCGGCGCCGCCTATCAGGCCCAGCCGGGAGCGTTTCCCGGCATGAACGGTCCGGCAACCGGGCAGGACATTGCCTATCAGGTGGGTTTCGGCATCGGCAGCGCCGGCCCGGTTTATGGCCCGACCCAGGGCTTGGTCTATGGTTCAGCCTCAAAGAAAAAAACGTGGGAAGCCCGGGTTTATTGGCAGCATGTTGAGCAATATGCCTTGGACGTGAATTTGATTGATTCCGATTTCTTTGAAGGCCGCGCCAACTTGCAGGGCATCTATTCGAGCTTTGCCTATAGCTTCACCGACGCGATCATCGGCACCATCCGTTATGGTTATGCCAACCGCATCAATGACAGTCTCGGCACCGGCGGCAACAATTTGGACATCCCCGGAATCAATCCAATTGAAAACTACCAGTTGGTGCAACTGGACTTGACGTGGAGATTCTAAATGGTTTCACCAAGATAGATCATAGGCAATCATGCAAGAAGTCGTGCTTCCCTCTGATGAAGCTTTAGGGCGTGTTAACACTAACGCAAAGCTTCGACGATGAGGGCAAGCAGGATGAATCCGGCGAACAAAACATCCAGCTTGTCGAAGCGGGAAAAGATGCGGCGATAGCCTTTGAGCCGACGGAAGAGGCGTTCGATTTCATTTCTGCGGCGGTATAAAACCCGGTCATACTCCCAGGGAGCCAGCCGGTTTGGGTGGGGTGGCACCACCGGCACATGGCCTAATTCCACCGCCAATTGACGGGTTTCATCGCCTTCGTAAGCCCGATCCATAATCAGTGGACAACCTGCCGGAGCGGATCCACCTGCCCGCAACAACTCGCGTCCCTGCGGGGCATCACCCACTCGCTTGACCGGGCGACAGCGCCAGACTCAAGGCGCATTGAGCATTCGCGGCAACCAGATGAATCTTGGTGGTGCAACCGCCCCGCGAACGGCCGATGGCTTGCGGCCCACTTTTTTTAAGGCCCCCGTGCCATCGGGATGCACTTTGATGATCATGCTGTCCAGCGCACGCATTCCAACCGAATTGTCAGGATTTGCTCCTGTTGCAGCCGGGTAAAAATCCGCTCCAGCACCCCGGCTTTGCTCCAGCGGTTCATCCGCGTGTAGATGGTGTGCCAGTTGCCAAAATGCTTCGGTAATCCACGCCATTTGCAGCCTTGTTCGGCGACATACAGCAGGGCGTTAAGCAGTTGCAGATTGGTCAGGCTGACATTACCCCGCTGGCGCGGCAGACAGTCGGCAATCCGCTGGTATTGAACCTCGGTGAGTTCCATCGGCCCGTTGTCGCCAATTTATCCCAAAGGTCAATTAGTGTTAACACGCCCTAGGGCGGTATTATCGGGCCTACGCGAATTGAGCCGCGAACGGTTCACCCGCCCGCTGGCGCAAACCGGCGGGCGTTTTTTTGCATGGAGTGCGTCGGCAGAGCGTAGCGGCGACGGCGCTTTGCAGGGGAAAGGATGAAGGCAGAATGAAGAATGAAAAAACAGGGCTGCTTTTGGGTGTTTCGTATTTGTGCGATGGCACCGTTTTCCCCCGGCGCTCCGCGCCTGCCCAAAGCGGGGTCGCGCTGCGCTTGCCGCCGCAATCCAAAAAATTAGGTGGAACGCTTGGGCGTTTTAACGCGAGGCAGCCTCGTTTTTTCCCGAAAACCCGGTCAAACAGCCCAGCAGCGTGAAAGCCGTCCACGCCAGCGCGGGAACGTAAAGGCTGAATTCGCCGAAACCCTGCACGAACCAGCCGAGCAAACCGGCAAAGATGGCAAAGAAAAAAACATCGGAATATCCAAATTTGGAACCGTAGCAGCTGACGTCAGGAAGCTCCATATTATTTTGGGTTTGAGCCTCGTCACCTCGGCTGCTACGGACTTTTGATGGTGTCTGCGGGCACCAAAAATTTTTCCAGATGGTGGCCAGCACCAGAAAAATCCACCCGGCGTAAGCCAGACCGCCAACCACGCCGGAATCGGAAAATTGTTCGAGGTAATCGTTGTGTGTGAGCCGCGCCATTTCGGATTCCGGCGATTTGAGCTGCGTATAAGGCCGCTGGAAAGTTCCCGGGCCGGTGCCGAACAACGGCCGTGCCGCCGTCGTCTGCGCGGCCGCCCGCCAGTAATCCAACCGCGCGCCGGCGCTGGTGGCCCCGGCGGCGAAGTAATGATGAAAACGGACGGCGAAAATTCCCAGGCCCAGGATCAAAACCGTTGCAACCGCCGCCAGCTTGAGTTTTCCCGACCAGTCCAGCCGCAGCAAAAACATTCCGGCCAGGCCGATGCCGATGAGCCAGCCAAGTTTCGAGCCGGTCCAGAAAAACGCCGCGCCGCCGAGAAAAAGGGTCAGCGCAATCGCGGCAAGACGGATGAACGGTTTCAATTTTCCTGTCGCGCCGAAGGCGAGCGCGAGCGACGCCGGCCACAACAGCAGAATCAATCCGGCCAGCGCATTCGGATAAACGAGTGTGCCGGAGACGCGGCCTCTTTTGAATTTGTCGAGAATGACCGGATTCGCCATGTCCGCACCGTTGGTGGTGATGATGATATTTTCGTTTTTCATTTCCACGACGGTTTCGGGAGGAAAATTGGTCCAGCCGTTGCGTTCGCCGTCAACCAGCGCCTGCTGGCTTTGGGGAAATTCAAACAACCGCTGGTTCACCGCCCGCACGAGGCAGAACGCAAACGCCGCCAGCACGCCGATAAAAAGCCAGTGCAACAATCGTTCGCGGGCAAAGAGCAGCGCACCGAGAAAATAACACGCCACGCAGCCGGAAAACTGCCAGAGCGCCATGACGGTCAAGCCGGCATCCACGGATTGAGTGGCGGAAATGAATTGCCAGCCAAGCCACGCGAGCGGCAGCCACCAGAGCCATTTCGGTGGCGACCGCGAAATTTTATTTTGAAAAACGAGCAGCGCGCCGAGCGCGGCCAGCGGCGCAAAAATCCAGCCGGCCCAGTGCGCCGGCCACGCCTCGTTGAGAAAATCCGATGCATTGGCGGGCGCGGAAATTTTATCGTCAAGAATGACGGGGTTGCCGAATTTCCAGATGCAGAGGCCGAGGAAAAGTCCAAACGCGAGCGCGTAAAGTTTCGTCGCGGAAAGGTTTTTCATCGCGTCAGAGCTGCAATTTCAGCAGGCCGACTTCGAGCGCGAGCGCCTCCTGGACGTTGGTGTGAAGCAGCCGTTGGGTCTGTTCGAGCACGGCGAGATTTTCCTGCGCCTGGCGCGGGGTGAGGCGTTGCGCGACCGCATCGGCCCCGGCGATTTGCGGCAGATGCAAAAGCGGTTCGCCGGCGGCGAGCGTGTGCAGCCAGACATCGCGCAGCCACCATTGGAGCAACAACAAGACTTCGGCGCGGCGGTGGCGGTATTCAGCTTCGACAGCGGCGGCCAGCTCGTCCTCCCATTTTTCGCGGAGATCCTTTTCAACGTCGCCGTATTTTTCCAGCGGCGAACGCGCGGACAAAGTTTCATCCACCTGCGCGCGGATCGCGCCGAGCCGTTGCAGCAGCGAATCGAGCAAACGATAGCGGCCGAACAGGCTTTTTTGTTCGCTGGCGGCGGCGGAACTGAATTGCTGCAGCCAGCCGGCTTGTTCGGCGTTCAGCCGCCGCGCGGTCTCGGCGGAAAAATTCAGGCGCAGGCAGCGCGACAAAATCGTTTCCAAAATCCGCGACGGCTCGGTGGTGAGCAAGATGAGGACGGATTTCTGCGGCGGTTCCTCGAGCGTTTTCAAAAACGCGTTGGCGGCCTGGGGATTCAAGCGGTCGGCGCCGACAATGACGGCGACCTTGAACTGCGCCTCGGTGGGCTTGAGCTGGATTTCGCGCATGAGTTCGCGCGTCTGGTCAATCGTGATGACGCGCGACTTGGATTCGGGCCGCGCCCAGTGGATGTCGGCGTGGTTTTCGTGCGCGATTTTTTGGCAGCTCAAACAGGCGTCGCAGCAGTCGGTTGCGATGCCGGAGGTTTTGACGGGATGCTGGCAGTTCAGCGTTTTTGCCAGCGTCCGGGCAAGCGTTTCAAGTTCGTCAAGCTGATGGCCGGCGAACAAATAGGCGTGCCCCAGCCGCCCGCGCGCCAGCGAACGCTGCAAAAGCTGGACGCCCTGGGATTGCGCGGAAAAATCTTTGAAGGCCATGCGGCAGTCTGGCGGATAAACGGCCCGGTTTCAAGAAGGGAACACCGCTGCCGGCGGCGGCGGCTCCGCCAAACAGGCCGTGCATTTTTCAATTTTATTTTCCCCCGCGCCTGCGTTAGTGTTTTGACATCAAAAGCGGCACCACCATCAAATTCTGGGGCGTTCGCGGCTCCATTCCCACGCCGGGCCGGGACACCGTGCGGTATGGCGGCAACACGACTTGTGTCGAGGTCCGCCTCGGTGACGACATCATCATCCTCGACGCCGGCACTGGCATGCGCGGGCTGGGCCAGTCGCTCCTGAAGGAATTCAAGCGGCAGCCGCTCAACCTCACGCTGCTCATTTCGCACACGCACTGGGATCATATTCAGGGTCTGCCATTTTTTGCGCCGATTTATGACGCCCGCTGCCGGCTGCGCATCCTCGGCGGCGAAGGCGCGCGCAAAGGTCTCGTGGCTGCGCTCACCGGCCAGATGGAAAGCACCTATTTCCCCGTGCCGTTCGCCAGGCTGCCCAGCAACATCAAGATCGAGGAACTGCGCGAATTCAATTTCGCCGTCGGCCACACCGTCGTCCGTGCGCTCCGCGCCAACCATCCCGGCTTTTGCGTCGGCTACCGGCTGTTTTCGCCCGACGGCCTCGTCTGTTTTTTCCCCGACACCGAGCCGCGCCAGGGCGGCGACGACCGCGACATGATTGACTTCATCCGCGACGCGGACGTGCTGATTCTCGACTCCCAATACGACCGCGCCGAATACCGCCGGCACATCGGCTGGGGCCACGGCTGTGTGGAAGACTCGGTGGCGCTGGCTCTCCAGGCGGGCGTGAAGAAACTCATCCTCTTCCACCACGACCCCGGCCATGACGACAAAAAAATTGACGCCTTGGTGCACCGCGCCCGCGCGCTGGTGAAAACACAGAACGGCAAATTAAAGGTGGAGGCCGCGCGCGAAGGCATGACGATTCAACTTGGCGGCCAGCGGTGAAATTGAGAATATTTTATACAAAATCACCGGCTGTGGTGTCTATTGGTTATGAAAACGAAATTGTCCCTGTGGATTACCTTGGCAATATTGGGACTGCTGGCGTTTAGTTTGCTGGCTCCCCCGGTCAAAAACCATAAGCGGCAGGGAGCTCACATCCAATGTGTGAATGCCGCTCCCCACATCTTAATCAGCTTTCCACTCACGAACACGGCCGCCGGCACGTTGCCGGGTCCGAGGCAGTAAGCGGCGACGGGCAACATCTTCCCTTGGTTCAAACCGCTGCTGACCGCACGCCCCCACGCCGGATCATTGGTGCCGCCAGCCGCTGTCAAAAGCCGCTTTTCCCGTCCCGGCCGGGTCAGACCGCCCAAGTCATTGCCATGCTTCAACTTTCCTGCTCCCAACTTCAATCCGGCTGCTCCCAACCTCAACTTGGGAGCACCAAACCTGAAGTCGGGAGCATCCGGCCGGGGGGGTTGGAGCAGCCAGCTTCAAGTCGGGAGCATCAAACCTCATCTCTGGAGCAGCCGGCGGTCGCCGGGAAGCAGGAATTTCCCATCCGCCTGCTCCCGGCCTGACTCCAGATGCCCCGGTCTGCCGGCGGGCTGCCCCCCGCCACGCGTTCCGCAATCCGTTTTTTTCCCGCAGGAGACCGTCCTAGCACCGCCGGGCACGGAGGTGGTCGCGGACGGTCGCGCGGCGGCAAATTTCTCTCCGCGCCGCTGCGCGACCGGCACGCGGACGGCACACTTCACCTTGACGTGGGCGGGCGGAGGGTTATTTTCGGCGCATGAAAAAGATTTCGCTCTGGGTTTTGATCCTGGTGTTCACGGCTTCACTCGCGCGCGCGCAGGACGCCGCCACGCAGCAGCAGCTCGACAAGTTGAGCGGGCAGATTCAGGACCTGCTCGAGGCGCAGGCGCAACAGGGCAAACGCATTGACGCGGTGGAACGGGAAATCGGCGAGCTGCGCGACAAGGCCAACACACCCGTCGTCAACAACAGCGCCAGCCGCGATGACTTGAAACAGCTCGCCGACCAGATGCAGGAGATTGACCGGAAACGCCTAGACGACCGCGAGCTGATTTTGAAGCAGATTGAGCAGCTCGGCAAGGCCGGCGCTCTGGCCCCGGTGGCACCCGCGCACAAGCCGAAGGCAAACCCGGAGGCGACGGCGACCGCAGAAGATAATTCCCCCGCAACGCCCGGCGGGCCGGAGAACGGCCATTATTACACGGTCAAGGAAGGCGACCGGCTTTCGGACATCGTGAAAGCCTATCGCGACCAGGGCGTAAAGGTGACGACGAGCAAAGTCTTGAAGGCGAATCCGGGTCTGGACCCCAATAAACTTTACGTCGGCAAGAAAATTTTCATCCCCGATCCGGCGGCGAAGTGACGCTGCCGCCAGCGCGGCGGAGCCGGGGGAAATATCCGGGCTTGGACTTTGCCGCGAGCCGTTTAGAATGTTGAAGTCTCATGCCGACCACCACGCCAGCCACCAAGCTTGACCGCGCACCCATCGCCATCCTCGGCGTGCCGTTCGACAGCGTCAATCTGGCCGAAACCCTCGCGCTCGCGGACGAGATGGTCGCGACCGGCCGGCCGCATTACGCCACGACAGTCGGCGTGGATTTTCTGGCGGCGGCGCTGAAGGATGTGGAGCTGCGGCACATTCTGTTCGAAGCCCACCTGGTGGTGGCGGAGGATAAAATCGTCGTGTGGGCGTCGAAGATCCTCGGCAACGAGCTGCCGGGCAACGTCACCGTCCCCCACCTGATCCCGCAGCTGCTCGCGCTGGCGGAACAAAAGAACTGGCGCGTTTTCTTTCTTGGCGGACAGGAGGGTGCCGTCGAAAAAATCCGCGCGCGGCATCCGAAGCTGCAACTGGTCGGCGCCTGTTCGCCGCCGGACCAGCCGCTGCTGGAAATGGATCACGCGGACATCCGGCGCCGTTTGCGGGCGGCAAAGCCGGACCTTCTGCTGGTCGCCTTCGGTTCGCCGAAACAGGAAAAATGGATCAACATGAATTACCGCGAAGCCGGCGTGCCCTTCGTGCTGGGAGCGGGCACGACGTTTGACTTTCTGACCGGCAAAGACAGGCCGCAAAGGCGGGCGTGGCTGCCCTGCTTAAAATTCATCCGTGCCGTCCTGCGGCAATGGTGGCGGTTGCGCGCGAAGCAATCCGGCGGGGCCGTTGCCAGCACCAACGTCATCCCCGACCCATTCGGCAACCTCGTCATTCGCGCGCCCGCCCGGCTCGACGCGGCGGAAGCACAGGCCTCGCAGGCCGAATGGCTGCGCGCCGTGGAGAACAGCCACGTCATGTTTGATCTGACCGACACGGTTTTTGCCGACAGCACCGGCATCGGCGCGCTCATCCGCCTGCGCAAGCGCGCCCGTGAATCCGGCTACCAGTTTTTTCTCATCGCGCCGCAGCCGCCGGTTGAGGCGGCCTTGAAACTGATGAAGCTGGACGAATTTTTCACCATTCAGGCCAGCCTTTCCGGAGGGCGCCTCCTCATGGAAAGCGCGGCGGACGCCCCCGTGGTCACCAGCAACGTGCAGGAAAACGAATTGCAAATCCGCTGGTCCGGCGAAGTCACCGCGCTCAACGCCATCGAACTGGGCGCTTATACCGAGGCCGAACTGTCGCAGGTTTCGCCGGGCATGAGCGTGATGATTGACCTGTCGCGCGTGACCTTCGTGGACAGCACGGGCATCGGGCTGATGGTGCGTTTCAAGAAGAATCTCAGACGCCACGACATCGGCCTTAAGTTTGCCAGCGTCCCCAAGTCCGTCCGCAACGTCGTCCGGCAGGCGCAACTGGAAGAATTTCTCCTCGGTTAGTGGCCGGAGTCGGGAAGGCTGGCGCTGGTGGTCCAGATGGACCCGGCGCAGATTTCAAAATTGGTGAGGCACTGGAGATAAATCTGCTGCAAGCCGGTCTGGGCGGCAATCGTGCCGGCACAGTCTCAAAACAGAAGCGCGCCGGCCAGACGGGCGGGCCGCGGGTGGAACTTCAATTTGCAAACCGGCATGAAATCAGCGCCCGTCACCTGGCGGGCAAAATGGTTTGCCGCCTTGAGGATTCCCGTCGCGTTCAAAAATCCATCGGGTGCTGCGGCATCATGGCATCCAGTTGCGCATCGGTCAGGTTGCCCCAATCTTCCTGATATGCAAACAGCCGGCGGGCGCCGACGTTCCACGAGTTCATGAAATACATGTTGGCAAATTTGACCCAGCGGGCGGAACCGTCCACAAACAGGATGTTGCCACCAGCCGGAGTTTTGCTTCCGGCCCGCGGATGGGGGACGCTGACCAGTTCGCCCGGCACATAGCCGTCAGCACCCCAGCCGATGTCCGCCGGAGCGGAACCGGCGGTCAAAAAATTGGCGTTCGCCTCGGCCGCCAGACACCAGTTCGGTTTGGAGTTTGCGAGTTTGACCGGGCTGGGCGGGTTTTTAATGCTTCCGCTGGCGGGATTCTCCCACAAGGTTATGCCGCCGAAGTATTGATAGCCCAGCGCGATTTGGGTCGGCGTGGCGGGATCCGCGCGCGGCAAATAATTTCGCGTCGGACAGCTCCAGATGTTGTTTTGCTCGGACGCGTTGGTCTTGAGCAACATGCCGTAGTTTTTCAACGTGTTGACATCCAGGACCGTGGTGTCCAGCGCCATCTGGTTGTAGGCACCGCCGACGCCATATTCCAAAGCTGGAAACAGTTTGTCAGTAAAATCCCCGGCATACATGATGGCACCAACACCGACCTGCCGGATGTTGTTCATGCACTGCGTCCTCTCGGCCCGCTCCTTGGCCCGCGCCAGCGCCGGCAGCAGCAGCGCCGCGATGACGGCGATGATGGCGATGACCACGAGCAGCTCAATCAGCGTAAAGGCACGTCCATTCTTCAACTTTTCATTTTTCATCAGGCAGCTTTCCTAACAATAGCATGAGGGTGAAAGTCCGTCATCAACTTTCACCCCGCACGCGATTTTTTCAACTGCTGCTTACGGATAAACCAGGCGATAAAACTCCGCCGGTCTGGCTGGATCAATGGCAAGATTCACCTGGTTGGTGCCCGCCGAACCGCTGACCGTGCCCCAGTCGTTGATATTGGCGCTGATGCCCTTGGCAAGGCTGTTCGTCTGCACCAACAGCCGCCAGCCAATGTGGTCGGCGGGCCACGACAGGTTGAGATTGTTGCCGCTCACACGGGCAACGATGTTGGTTGGATTAATCGCCACCGACATCGCCACCTGCAAACTGCCTGACCCGGTGATGCAGGCCGGGCTTGTGGTGCTGTTGTAAACGCCGAGGGCCTGGCTCACTCCGTTCAGCACGAGGCCCGCCACCGTGTTCGTCACCGTGAAATCCAACTGCAACACCGCCCCATTGGCCACCGTCACCGTTGAGTTCGCCGCCAGCGAGGGCTGGGCGAGTTCCAGCGTCCCGCCATTGACCGTCGTGTTGCCGGTGTAGGTGTTGGTTCCGGCCAGATACAGGTTCGCCGACCCATTTTCAACTAAGGCAAGATTGCCGGCAATCACGCCGCTGTAGGTGCTGTTTGCCGAAAGGTTCAACGTCAACATGCCGGGCGATGCTGCACTATTGGTCACCCATTCTTGGAAGGTCGCGCCGTCGGACAATCCGGTCAACGTCTGGTCGAAGCCGTTCAAGTCAAAGGTTGCATCAGCCGACACTGCCACTGACAGCACGGCGTCGGGGCAAAGGCCGTTGTTCGCCCCGATGGAGACGGTTCCCTGGTTAAGAGCAAACGTCGTGTAATTTCCGCCGCCAGAGAAACGCACGAATCCATTGCGCGAAGCGACCGCTCCCGTCGCGGTGTTGGTTACGGGCCCGGTCACATTCAAATAACCGGACGAGGTCGGACCAGCAAAATCGCCGCCGCTGGCCGGCGAAGCGTCAAACTCCAGCGGCCCGCTGACAGTCGTGACCGTGCCGTTGGTGTTGTCATTGACCATCAGCAGTCCGTAACCGGTGGCGGGCGAGACGGTGCCGGCCTGGAAGGCATTGGTGATGGTCAAGCCGTCGGCGATCACAAACCGGCCCGCGCCGCTGACCGTGACCAGGCCGGTGCCGAGCGCGCCGCTGGCATTCAGGTTGATGACGGGACCGTTCAGCGTAAAGCCGCCGTTGAAGGAATTGTTGGTGCTAAAGGCCAGCGTGCCGCCGCCGTTGGCAGTCAAGGCGGCGGTGCCAGAAACAATGTTGCTCAAAGTGAGGGTGGCCCCGGTGTCCACGCCGATGGTCGAATCCGACGCCAGCGCCACCGTGCCGTAGTCCGTGGTGGCGCCCGCGCCGCCCTTGCGCAATGCGCCGTTGCTGTCGCCTGCGCCATTCAACGTCAAATCTTCCGCCACATCCACATTGCCCGTGATGTAAAGCTGCGCGCCGTTGGCGACGGTGGTGCCGGTGCTGCCGGCTCCGAGGCCGGTGCTGCTGGTCAGATAGACAATGCCCGCGTTGAGCAAAGTGCCGCCCGTGTAGTCGCTCGCGCCGGAAACCGTGACCGCCCCGGGACCGTCAAAGCTCACGGTGCCGGAGCCGTGAATGGCATTGGGAACCGAAAGCACCGTGTCCGCGCGGGCGAATGACAGCGTGGCATTGTTCGTCACCGGGCCGCTGCCCAGCGTGCCAAAAGTGTCGAAGTTGCCGACTTGCAGTTTGCCGCCGGAAATGGTCGTGGCCCCGGCCATGTTGTTGGTCACGTCAATGGTCAGCGTGTCGGAGTTCAGTTTGGTGAGCGAACCTTGGCCGACGAGCAAACCGGTGTAGGCTGACGAAGTAAACAAATAATCGGACGCGGCATTGACCGTGATGTTGTAGGGAAGAATGGCCGAGCCAATATCCACGGTGGGCGAACCGCTGCCACGGCTGTCGAATACGACTCCATTGGTCTGGGCAAATGCGATCACACCGCCGCCGCCCGCCGCATTGATCCAGTCAAGCGACGTGGTATTCCAACTGCTGTCCGCGCCGCCATCCGCCGCATCCAGCCAGGCGAGCGTGGGCGGAACGAAGACGTTCAGCGTGACCGTCGAACTGTTCGTGATGTAAGTGGTCACACCGATCGTGTTCGTGGCGTAAACTTGGATGGACGAATTATTATCGGCGAGGGCGGGAACGAAGGAATAGCTGGCATTGGTGGCACCGGGCACGGGTGCTCCGTTCACGAACCATTGGTAGGTGATCGGCAGGTAGCCGACCGCCGCCGCCGTGAACGTGGCGGTCTGCCCCACCGGCACGGACGCGCCAGCAGGCTGGGTCACAAAATTGACCGGACCGCTGGCCAGAACCACGTTGGGTCCCTGATCATCACTCTGCTTGAGGCTCAGCGCGGAAAGCGCGCCTTTGTAAATGCGCAGTTCATCAATGTTCGCCACCAGATACGGATCCGCCGAAAAAAGCGACTGGCCGATGTAGGAGAGCGCGTCATTCACATTGGCAAGGTTGACTGTCATGTTGGTGTTGATCGCCTCCAGCACGCCGTTGGTGTAGATGGCGAGGGTTTTGTTCGGCGGATCAATCACGCAGGCGACGTGACAGTTGAGTCCGTCAAGCGTGCCGGGGGCCGTGACGGACTGTTGAAATGAATTGTCGCTCGGACTTATAAGCAGTCCCTGACCGCCGGCATTGTGCGGCGAGTAACTCACATAATCAATGCCCGCGAGTCCCTGGCCGAGAATGTAGTTGGTGTAGCCAAAGCTAAAGACATAGGCGTTGTTTGCGTTCGCGCCGCAGGTGGCCCAGAACTCGACCGTCAAGGCGGTGGCGTTCGCGCCATTGAACAAATTGCCGGGCAGTTGCATGTAGGTGCCGGCGGTGCCGTCCAGCACGAGTGCGCCGTTGGTGACGTAGGCATCGCCAAAGTTCGTGCCGTTCGCGCCGCTGATGCTGTCCGTGTCGTCGGTGGTGAAGCTGTAACGATGGTTCAGAAAATTCGCCGCGCCCACGACCAGCAGCGCCGGCGAACTCGTGGCCGCATAGCCGGCAGTGTTCGTCACCACCACGTCATAATATCCGCCGTCCGCCGCCGCCACGTTCGTGATGACATAGCTGGCGTTGGTGATTCCAGAAATGGAGTTGGAATTAAAACGCCATTGATAGCCCAGCGCGGTCAGGCTGGACGCGCCGACACTGAACGTCACCGGCTGGTTGTAATCCACATTCTGGCTGACCGGGTCCTGGGTGATGGTCACGAGCGGCGAAAAGAACTGCATCTGGTTCGCGGCGCGGGCCACGCTGCTGATGCGCACCTCGTCAATGCCGCCGAGAAACGTCTCGGTTCCCGAAGGACGACCGCGGTTGCCGATGGCCAGCGGTCCGGTCACCACGCCATCCGATGCGCCCAGCGTCAGCGATGCCGGCGTGCCCAGCACATGGGCGGCCCCGACGGATGGATCCAGCTTGGTCCAGTAAAGAGTTGCCTTCGCACCGTCATACACTACCGCCACATGATACCAGGTGCCGGCTGCAAACGCATCCGAACCAGAGGTCGGAATGACAGCGGAAACCGCTTGCGAGCCGGTGATAAACTGAAACTGCAACGAGCCTGAGGTGATCCGGAACTGAAATCCACGGCTGCCGGCGTCACTGTCCGTGCAAATGATTTCCTGATTTCCGGCCGTGGTGGTCGGCTGGATCAAGGCTTCCAATGTGAACGGCGTCTGGCCGCCGTTGCCGATGTTGAGCTTTGACATCGGCAGAAAATCCACGCTCGTGCCGGTGCCGCTGTCGGCATCATACTGGCCGTTCCCATTGTAATCATAGCCCATTTCATAGCCGGCGGTGGTGTTGTTTTCGCAATGGTTAAAATTGACGGTGCCGGAGGAAAACCCCGTGCCACCAAGCATCGTGGTTACCAGCGGTGGCGTGGCTGATGCGCTGGCATAATCCACACTAAAGAAATTCTGGCCCAGGCTGCCGGCGTTGGCGGTGACGGAACCGCCCGCCGCTTCATCCAGATGGAGCAGCACCAAGGTGTTCGCGTCCGGCGTGTAAGGCCCGACGAGCGCGGCAAACACAAATCGCGGGAGCAAGGCTGCGAGCAGCAGGCACAGAGATAATTTGAATATTTTCATACAACTTGACCAAGGGTCGTTTGGGTTATGATTGAACATGCTATGTTGGAAAGTTAACACACCCGCCCGGCTGTCTCCATCCCCCAAATACGGGAGGCTGGCAAATGAGGCGTCCTATAAGATCCTTAAAAGCCTTGCCAATAAAGGCGATCAGTCCTGGCTTACGAACGGCACACGCCTGTTCCCCGGCTTCGTTTTTCAGTTTGTTCCAAGCTTGCGGCCGGATGAAAACAGCCGCCGGGAATTCCGGCGGCTGGCGATTCTCGCGAACAAATGCAAATCCGGTCAGCCAAGTTTCGGCGCAGCTTGTTTTTTCCGGAGCAGCATGGCGCACAAGCCAGCCAGACCCAGGCCGCACAAGGCGAACGTGGAAGGTTCGGGGGTGACGGTCAAATTCGTAAAATCACCGAGGCTTGTTCCACCGGCCCTCATATCACCATAAAAACCAATCGCAGTTCCAATCGCGCTGGCACCGCCGAATGTTACCGTCTCGCTAGTATGCAGAACACTGCTGGTGTCAAGGTATCCAAGAGTGAAGACATCGGCTGAATTCCATTGGATATAGAGCTCGCTAACCGTATTTGCAGCGGCCGAGAGGACGCCATTGCCTGTGGTGAGTGTGCCGCTGATGGAAGAGTTTGCACGAATGGCAGACTGACTAGGTCTTACGCTAATGCTGGCCCAGTCGAAGTTGGCGCGTGTGCTGGTGTTTGCACCCGCTGCAGGAGGGTTGGCCGTTGCAGAAATGGCAAGCCCGAAATCCATTGCGGTTGACGAAACCGGCATTGCTACGTTGACCCAGAGCGTGTCTCCCACTGCGAAGGTGGTGCTAAACGAGGAGGCAGGCGCCAAAAACAGGGCTTGTTCAGGATCATTTACGGTCCCGGCAAAATTAGCCTGCAAACCGGAGGCGCTGTCACTAAAAGACACGCTGGATGCACCTCCAGAGCCGCCGTCGTTTACTAGCGTAGTTGTGTATCCGGCCAAGCTGCCGGTTAAGGGATCAATAACTTGGGCCTGAACCGCCAGCCCCATCGAACAGGCAATGATTACTGCGCTGATTTTTTTCATGTTATTTGGTTGTTTGCTTAATGAGCGTTGATTGGTGTTAAAACGACTGGTTGCAATTGATTATTATCAGCGTAACAGATTCGTCACCATTTCATATCCCCCAAATACGGGATGCTGCCCGAACCTCGAACCGGTGGAGAAGTCCGCCGAAGGCGCTTCGCTGTTGGCATGAAGCCGGCCTCGGATCAGGAACGGGAGCGCAGCCACACGCGCATTGTCCCGTTCATCAAGATATGAAGCTGCCGGAATCCCGGCCCGTTCCAACCGTGTGTTTTCCGTCTGATCCCCACATCTGATTTCAGTTTCCCGCTTTCAACCTTTTCAGCTTTTGCTCACGTCGCCATGATGATGTAATCCCGCAGACTTTGCTGGACATCCATGAAAATTTGAGGGACGTGCCGAAGATTCTAGGGGATATGCCTAATTTCATACGGGATGTCCCATAATTACTACGGGATATCCCGTAATATTATAGGTATGTCCCGTAAGTTTTGCGGTGTGTCCCGTAGAATCAAAGGGATATCCCTTTTAAGTTGCGGGATGAGCACCAGCCGCATAAAATGACCGAAAAACCGCAGCCGAACCCGATCTTTACTAAAAAAACACTCAATTAACCGCCAGCCATCGCCGCCAACGCCATTTACACCTGCTTTTCCCTCAACTCTCAACTCCTGATTACCATGGCCAAAAATGATTTGATCCCCAAGAGCGACCTCGCCTTTGCGGCGCAGTTGCGGACGTTCCAGCAAAACATCGCCCAGCACGCCGCCAGCCTGGGCGTGACGCCCGAACAGGTGGCGGCGCAGTCGGCGGACTCGGAGCATTACAATTACGTCGTCAGCAGCCAGCAACAGATGCTCAACATCAGCAAGGCGTGGACGGTCTGGCGGAAGACGGCCCGCAAGGGCGAGACGACAACGGACGGCACCGTGTTGGAGCAAAACATACCTGCCGCCAACCTGCCGCCCGCGCCGCCGGTGGTGGCGGCGGGCGTGGAAAAACGGTTCCGCGCGCTGCTGCGGCAGGTCAAGGCCAGCCCCAATTACACCCCGGCCATCGGCGTGGAACTGGGCATCGAGGCCGCGAGCCTCACCGCGCCGGATTACGCCGTGATCCAGCCGAAGATCACGGCGAAGGTCAACGGCGACCATGTGGCGTTGGGCTGGGACTGGCAGGGCTGCCGGACTTTTTTGGACCTGTGCGAGTTTCAGGTGAACCGGAACGACGGCCACGGTTTTGTGCCGCTGACGCACAGTGTCCACCCCCTGTGCAAAGACGAAACGCCCTTTCCCGCCACGCCGACGGTCTGGCAATACCGCGCCATCTACCACGCCAACGGCCAGCGCACCGGCCAATGGAGCCAGGTCGCGAGCGTCACCGTTGGGGCGTGACCGGCTTGCGCCGGGGCCAATGCCTGCGGCGCAAACAACGCTGGACTGGGTGCGCGGGGAGGAATAGAGTCGCGGGCGTGAAAACTATGCATGGGATATTTGCCGTGGTTGCAATTGCCATAGTTGCAGGAATGTTTTCAGCCGGATGCGCAACACCTTCGCCAGCAAATGTTGAAGGGACACGCTCAACTATTGGATTCAATGGGCCGCTCAAATTGGTCGCAAAATACAGACCGCTTCATCTTTATATTTATGCTGATGTTACTTCGACAAACAAACATCCTGATTATGTAATATTTAACCGAAATGAGCCTTTGGTTATCGCAGACAATGAATCAAATACGCTTAAAGTTATTTTCTGCGAGAAAGATTTCCGTGGCCAATTTGAAACAACCTACGATTATAAAGGGCAAATTTTGAAACGTTCTTTTGGCACATACAACTTTGGTTCGATGCAAACAAACTACCTCTACTTTG
>Ga0181535_10001435_pt1 | contig 31185 bp, 24 predicted proteins | sample PEATcosm2014_Bin_44_FD_119774 | JGI IMG/M metagenome (GOLD analysis project Ga0181535, IMG submission 119774) | Peatland microbial communities from MTU Mesocosm Facility, Houghton, MI, USA - PEATcosm2014_Bin17_30_metaG | ecosystem: Environmental > Terrestrial > Soil > Wetlands > Peat | place... | reverse complement strand
TCCGCGAACACGCGCAACGCGCGGCCAACCCCGCTAACTCCGCTCATCCGCTTCCCCCTCCGTGACAGCCCGCCAGCCTTCGCGTTACCCTCTTATGTACGCGTACAGCGCAGCTCAAGGAGCCTTGAACCCCCATCATGCCTATCCAACCTACCTCGAAAATCTGGCACAACGGCAACCTGATCCCCTGGGAGCAGGCCACCCTGCACGTCATGAGCCACGTGATTCATTACGGCTCCAGCGTGTTTGAGGGCATCCGCTGTTATGGACAGCCGAACGGGTCGGCCGTCTTCCGGTTGCCCGAGCACATGCAGCGCATGTTGGACTCGGCCAAGATCTATCGCATGGAAGTGCCCTTTACGCTGGAAGAACTTTGCGCCGGGGTCGTGGATCTGATTGAGGCCAACGGCGTCTCCCCTTGCTACATCCGGCCCATTGCGCTGCGCGGCTACGGGGAGATCGGCGTCAGCCCCAAGGGCTCGCCCATCGAGGTCTACATCGCCAACTTTTCATGGGGCAAGTACATTCCGGGCAACAACGGGGCGGACGTGTGCGTCTCAAGTTGGAACCGGCTGGCGCCCAACACCATGCCGGCGCTGGCCAAGGCCGGGGCGAACTACATGAACTCGCAACTGATTCACATGGAGGCCGAGGTGAACGGCTACGCCGAGGGCATCGGGCTGGACGTGAACGGGCTGGTGAGCGAGGGGTCGGGCGAGAACGTTTTTGTGGTGCGGAACGGCATGCTGTTTACGCCGCCACTGGCGAACTCGGCGCTGAGCGGAATTACGCGCGACTCGGTGCTGACGATTGCGCGGCACCTGGGCTTGCAGGTGACCGAACAGGCGCTGCCGCGTGAACTGCTCTACATTGCCGACGAGGTCTTCTTTACCGGCACGGCGGCCGAGGTGCAGCCGATCCGCTCGGTCGACAGGATTCTTGTGGGCGACGGCAAGCCGGGCGAGATTACGAAGAAGATTGCCGATGAGTTCTTCGGGATCGTGAACGGGTTGAAGCCGGATCGGTTTGGTTGGCTGACGCCGGTTAAGGTCACCGCCGCCGAGGCGGTTACGGCGTAGAGGGGTTGGACGCCAGGGAACTCGGCTTTGACTGTGAGATTTCGTGATTGCGATGGAGTGTCGTCGTATCCCACCCTTGCGTTCTGTCAGCGAAGTAGTGTGAAAAACAGATGCAGATCCTTCGACTCACCACCCCCAAGCTGAAATATGCCTGGGGCCCCGTTCGCTCAGGATGACGGTCGTTAATTTATTATTTATCAGTAAGTTGTATGAGAGAGCCAGATTTGGCGCTCGGGATGAACGGGACGGATTAAGGTCGTCGTATCCCACCCTAACCACAAAGAACGTGGTTAGGATGGGGCACCCGGAGTTGGTTGCTGAGGGGGCTTTAAAAGCAAGTGCAACGCGCTTCAGACAGTTGCTAGCGAGGCTTCGGAGTCCAGTATTTTTTGATTGGGGAGTTTGCTGATTGCCCAGCCGGCGATGAGGAGGCTGGGGGCTGCGGCGGGTTCGGTTTGGCCTAGTGCGGCCAGGGTTGTATGGACCACTTGCTGGCTTGGCTGTGCGGCGCGGGCGACGACGGCGCAGGGAAAGTCCGGCGGCAGGCCTTGCTGGAGCCATTCCTCCGCTAGCAGATGAAGATCGCGTCCGGGCATGTAGACTACGCGGGTTGCGGCTTCCTGGACAGGCCGGGAGGCTTGGTTGTGCGACTGGGCGTGATGGCCGGTGGAGAAGACGACGATGGATGCTGACTCGCGATCTGTGAGCGAGCAGTTGATGGCGGCGGCAGCGGCAAAGGCAGCAGAGACTCCAGGGACAATTTCGAACGGAACGTTGGCTTTAGAGAGCGCGGCAATTTCTTCGGCGGCTCGGCCAAAGAGGAGCGGGTCGCCGCTCTTGAGGCGGACCACGTTGCGATTCGCGCGTGCATGGTCGATCATCAACGCGTTGATCTCGTCTTGCGTGATGGTCTTTGTGCCGCAGCGCTTGCCTACATTTTCGATTTCAGCAGTGGGCGAAGCGAGATCGAGAATCGCTTGAGGGACCAGGTCGTCGTGGAGGATTACATCGGCCGTCTGGATGAGGCGCAGGGCTTTGACGGTGAGCAACTCTGGATCGCCCGGGCCGGCGCCGACCAAGGAAACGCGGCCACGTTTCGCTTCGTCTGGTGTGGTCGGCGGTGGCTGCTTGGCGACGGCCAGCAGGCGCGAGGGGCACGTGCGCGAGTCGCAAAGTTGCCGTTGTGCAAGCTGGTGCAGCAGCAGTTTGCGGTCTTCGCCGGCGGGGTGCGTGGCGAGAACTTCGCGGCGCAGTTTTCCTAGATTTTCCAGCCATGGGCCGAGGTCGTTGGGCAGTTGCTCGTCGATCTCGCGGCGCAGGCGCTGGGCAAAGGCGGGGCTTTCTCCGGCGGTTGAGATGGCGATCTGTAGATCGCCGCGGCTGACTACCGAGCCGAAGAAAAAGTCGCAGTTGGGAATGTCGTCGACGCTGTTGCAGAAGATGTTACGCTCGATGGCCGCCCGGTAAACAGCGCGGTTCACTTGGGCAGAATAGGTGGCGGCGATGACGAGAAGGCAGCCGTCGAGATCGGAGGGTTCGAAAGTGCGCTGGAGCCATTCGAGTTTCTGTTCGAGAGCGAGCTGACGGATTTCCGATTTTGCGTGGGGTGCAACAACGCGCAGTTGCAGACCGGTCTTGAGCAGGGAATTGAGCTTGTCGAGGGCGACATTGCCGGCGCCCACGAGGAGGCAGCGGCGGCCATCGAGCTTGAGGAAGATGGGCAACAGGCTCATGCGTTGATCCTCAGTCTGCCGCGCCGTGGGGCACGCGGGCTGTCGGTAAATCGCGCTCTACTGGGGCCAGAGCTTCTCCGGCGAGCTGTGCGCGGAGTTCGTCGTTGGTGTGGCGTCCGAACCAGGCGCGCAGATTTTCTTCCGGTTGGCGGCCGGCCAGATAGTGGCGCAAGAGGCGCTCGATGGCTTCAGGGACCAGCGCGGCGGGAGTGCGAAACCCAACGGGCCGCGAGATTGCGGCGTGCTGGCCGACCGCGCCGCCGAGGCAGAAGTAGTAGGCGTCGGTCAGCTTGCCGTCGTGCTTGATTTTTTTGCCTTCGAGGCCGATGTCGGCGATCCAGTGCTGGCCGCAGCCGTTGGGGCAGCCGGTGACGTTCAGCTTGAGCTGCTGGTCGAATTGCGGAAGCCGTCCTTCAAGCTCGTCGACGAGCCAGCGGGCAAAGCCCTTGGTCTCGGTAATGGCGAGCTTGCAGAATTCGGTGCCTGTGCAGGCAACCGTGCCGCGCCAGAAGTTGGAGCCATCGACTTGCAGGCCGATCTGGTTTAGCTCGCGCGCAAGCTCGGCGGTTTTGTTGTTGGGGATGTCGATGAAGATCAGGTTCTGCGAGACGGTTGCGCGCAACGCGCCGCTGCCGAAGCGATCGGCTAGCTCGGCCGCGGCTTCCAACTGCTCACCGGTGAGGCGGCCGCGGAGTACGGAGGCTCCGACGTAGCTGAGGCCAGGCTGGCGCTGCGGATGGATGCCGGTGTGGTCGCGAAGAATGTCGTCCGGCACTTGCTCGGGCACGCCTGGCAACAGCTTGAAGTCGAGGCGCGACTGGAGTTCGGTGAGGAAGCGGTCGGCTGTCCAGCCTTCTTTAAGGAAGAGATATTTGAGGCGGGCGCGATCGCGGCTCTGGCGCAGGACTTGCTGGTCGCGAAAGATCTCGGCAACAGCAGTAGTGACACGGACAGCCTGATGCGGGAGTACGAAGGCATCGAGGCGTACGGCAAGATGCGGTTCGTTCGAGAGGCCTCCGCCGATGCGCAGCGAGTAGCCGACTTCACCGTTGTGCTTGACCGCCGTGAGGGCAACGTCGTTGATCTCCGGATAGCTGCACCAGGAAGGGCAGCCGGTGGCGCAGATTTTGAACTTGCGGGGCAGGTTGTAGAAGAGGGGATTTGCCTTGAGTTCGTCGGAGATCGCAAGGGCGGTGGGCGAGGCGTCGATGAGTTCATCGGCCGCGACACCGGCGAGCGGGCAGCCTGTCACGTTGCGGACCACGTCGCCGCAAGCGCCCTTTGGCGACATGCCGATGGCGTCGAGAGCGTCAACGATCTCAGGCAGATCTTCGATGGTGAGCCAGTGAAGCTGGATGTTCTGGCGGACGGTAATATCGGCCAGGTTGCGCGCGTACTTCCGGGTAAGTCCGCCGATGGCGCGGAGCTGGCTGGCGGAGACGATGCCGTTGGGAATGCCGATGCGCATCATGAACCAGTCGGAGGTAACGCCTTCTCCGCCTTTGCCGCCGGTGACGCCTGCGCCGTCGCCCTGGGTATAGATGCCCCACCATTTGAAGTAGGTGGAGGCCCAGTCGGGGAGAACGCTGGAGCGGCCGGCACGGGCAAATTCGCGCACCTCGTTGAAGGCTTCCCATGGGTTCTTTTCGCGTTTGAGGCGCTCGGCGCGCTGGGCTTTGGTTTCTTTTACTTCAGCAGCTTGACTCATTTTTCGACCTCTTCCGGGGAGCATTTAGGGGCAATGAAAAACCCGCGGCAGCTAAACTGTATCGCGGGCACCGAGGAAACCTGGATTCGGGATCGGACTTTCAGACCAAGGTCACCTGTGCGCGCGAAACGGCGAACAAAGGCGACAACAGGGGAAACCAACCATGGGAATAATGTTAGCCGGAAGGTAGGGGAAACGCAAATGGTGGCTTTTGGCGGTGCTACGGAATCTGGCTAACGATGCCAGCGCGCAGCTCGGCCAGAATCTGCTCGACCGCCGCGGCGGCATGTTTCTCGCCTTCTTGGGAGAGGCTCATGCGGATGGGCTGATGGGGATCGATGGTGATGGCGTAGAGAATGATTTCGTGTTGGCCGCCCTGGATGTAGAACATGTCGAGCAGGTCTTTCATGCCGACGTCGTGCGCGGTGAGCGTGGGCGGATAGTCGCGAGAGAACCGAGGCGTGGTGCGGGTAATGGCGCCAATGGGATTGCCGTCGGACGCGGCATCGATGAGAATGATGCGGTCGGCGTTCTCCAGCGGCTCCAGCAGCGTGAAGCCGCCGGTGCCGCCGTCGAGGCACTCCACACCGGCCGGCAGTGTGTGTGTCTCGAGAGCCCTGACTACGTAAACGCCGATGCCCTCATCGCCCATGAGGACGTTGCCCAGGCCAAGCACCAGCGTTTTTAGCGGTTCATTTGCCACTCTTCTCCCGGTCGAACTTCCATCCACCAATGATCGAGGATACCGTACCGCGGCCCTCGATGTAGTCGTGATAGAAGGCAAGATAAATGTGAACGATGATAAATGTGACAAAGAACCACAAGAAGAGATGGTGCCAGAAGCGCACGCTGAATTCGCCGCCCATGAGCGGGACGATCCAGGTAAACATTCGCGGCAGCCATGAGTTGCTCATGCTGGAGTAGAGGGCAAAGCCGGTGATGGTCTGGAAGACAAATGCCAGGAACGTGCCGAAATAGATCAGGCCGGCCAGCGCGTTGTGCCCCGTGGAGATAGGCCCGTGCATCTTGACTTCAAGCACATCGGCCTTGATGACGTCGACGATCTCCTGCTGTTGCGACTTCTTCAGCGGGAAGAACGCATTCCAGTGTGAGTACTTGTTGCCAACGAAGCCCCAGTAGAGCCGCGCCGCAAAATTGAAGACATAGATAAATGCTGCCAGGAAGTGCAGAAACCGCACCCAGCCGAACCAATACTGCTGATAGGCCTCGGCTGCATAGAAGGCCCGCTGCGGAGCCCCGATGAGGTAGCCGGTGACGCAAAGGACCACCAGGGCTATCGCGTTGATCCAGTGATAGGCGCGTACCGGCAGTTCCCACACGTAGATCCGCCGGTACTCCACAGGATGACTGCCGTTGTCTGAAAAGCCATTGCCGGCGACTGTGCTTGGAGTGCTCATAGTCCTCACTCGAAGGAAACCTGGTGAAGGTGCTTGCCCTGCGGATCGTACAGATGGACGGCGCAGGCCAGACACGGGTCAAAGGAATGGATGGTGCGCAGAATCTCGACCGGTTCGTCGATCTTGGCCACGGGCGTGCCGATCAGCGCCTGTTCAAACGAGGAGCGCTGTTGTTTGGCATCGCGCGGCGAACCGTTCCAAGTGGTGGGCACAACCAATTGATAGTTCGCAATAGCGCCATCGTGAATCTTGATATAGTGCGCCAGAGAGCCGCGAGGAGCTTCGGTGAGGCCAACCCCCTCCGCATCCTTGGGCCAGCTCTTCGGTTCCCAGAATTCGCCATTGAAGGTGGAGACTTCATTGATCTTCACGTGCTCCATCAACTCTGCGAAGTACTCTTTGAGCCAAATCATTGCCAGCGCCGCATCCAAACCGCGTGCCGCTGTGCGGCCAAGGGTGGAGAAGAGGGCGCCCACCGGCACGTTGAGCTTGCCGAGGGTGTCCTTCACCAACTCCTGTACATCCGTTCGTCCAGCCGCATAGGAAACCACGAGGCGCGCAAGCGGGCCCACCTCCATCGCCTGTTCCTTCCAGCGCGGCGTCTTCAGGAACGAGTACTTCTGGTGTCCCTCCAATGTCTCGAAGGGCGGCTTGGGGCCAGTGTAGTTAAGGTTCGTTTCTCCGGCCCACGGATGCAGCCCGACACCGTCTCCGCCATCGTAGCTGTACCACGAGGAGGCAATGTATTCCTTAATCTCCTGCGTGTCGCGCGCGTTGACTGGATGGACGGTGCTCAGGTCGCGATTGAGAACCACGCCACGCGCATACTTGAACGACTCAGGCTGTCCGTAGCCCCTGGTGGGAAACTCGCCGTAGCTGAGATAGTTGCTCAGCCCGCCGCCCCATTTCGACCAGTCCTTGTAGAACGACGCCACGGCCAACAGATCGGGAATGTAAACCTGGTTGACGAACTCATCCGCCTGGCTGATCAGCTTCGAAACAAGGTTGAGCCTCTCGGAGTTGATTGCCGCCACTTCATTCACATCGATCGAGCAAGGGACGCCGCCCACGAGGTAATTCGGATGCGGATTCTTGCCGCCGAACACGGTGTGGATCTTGACGATCTCCTTCTGCCACTCGAGCGCATCCAGATAGTGCGCTACAGCGATCAGGTTGACCTCAGGCGGCAGCTTGTAGGCTGGATGGCCCCAATAGCCATTGGCAAAGATTCCAAGGCCGCTGGCGGCGAATACCTTGATTTTGTCCTGGACGCCGGAGAAATAGGCAGCAGTATTCTTGTCCCACTTGGAGAAGGACTGCGCCAGCTCCGCTGCCTTCTTGGGGTCGGCCTTCAGTGCGTTAACGATGTCCACCCAGTCCAGTGCATGCAGGTGGTAGAAGTGCACCACGTGATCCTGCACGTACTGTGTGGTCATCATGATGTTGCGGATCAGTTCGGCCGTGGGCGGAACCGTAATCCCCAGAGCGCTTTCGACGGCGCGCACGCTGGTGAGCGCATGAACCGTCGTGCAAACGCCGCAGACGCGCTCGGTGATGGCCCAGGCGTCGCGAGGATCGCGGCCGATGAGAATCTTCTCAAGACCGCGCACCATGGTGCCTGCGCTGAAAGCGTCGGTGATGACGCCGTTCTCGACCACTGCCTCAATGCGCAGATGGCCTTCAATTCGAGTTACGGGATCGACGACTACGCGTGTCATAGGCTCTCACGACTCCTTTTGATCTTCAGCGTGGACTTCCGCAATCACTTTGCGCTTGCGAACGTTGGTGACTACCGCATGGGCAGCGACTCCGGCGAGTGTGGCTACGCCCACCACAGTGCCGACGGTATCGGCCGTGCTCTCGATGCCGAATCCGGGGAACGAGGGCAGGTGCTGATAGAACGGCCCGTTGTCCCAGAAACCCGCCTCGCTGCAGCCGATGCAGCCGTGGCCTGACTGGATGGGATAGCTGGTGCCTTCGTTCCACTTGACCACCGAGCAGGCGTTGTACGTGACCGGCCCCTTGCAGCCCATCTTGTACAGGCAATATCCCTTGCGCGCGTTTTCATCGTCGAAGGACTCGACAAACAATCCGGCATCGTAGTTGGGGCGACGGTAGCAGGTGTCGTGGACGCGGCGTCCATAGAACTCCTTTGGCCGGCCCTGACTGTCGAGCGCGGGAACCTGCCCGAGGACCAGCAGGTGAGTCACCACGGCCATCATGACGTCGGCGATGGGCGGGCAGCCGGGCACGTTGATGACTGGTTTGTCGATCAGCTTGTAAATCGGGGTTGCGCCGGTCGGATTCGGCTTGGCCGCCTGCACGCATCCATTGGATGCGCAACTGCCCCAGGCAATCACAGCCGCGGCATCTTTGGCCACGGTTTGCAGAATGGACTCGGCCGTCTTGCCGCCGATCATGCAGTAGACGCCCTCATCCTTGGTTGGCACCGCGCCTTCCACGAGCACGATGTACTTGCCCTTATTGTTCGCGATCGTGTCGTTGAGGCTCTTCTCCGCCTGGAAACCGGAGGCAGCCATCAGCGTCTCCGTATAGTTGAGCGACAGCACGTCCAGCAGCGCATCCACCACAATAGGATGGGACGCCCGGATGAACGACTCGCTACAGCAGGTGCACTCCTGAAAGTGCATCCAGACGACCGCGGGCTTTTCTTTCTTCTCGAACGCGGAGACAACCTGTGCAACACCGGCCTGGCCGAATCCGGCCACCGTTGCGGCTGCGGCGCAGAACTGTAAAAAGTCTCTGCGGCTATAGCCTTTCTGTTCCATGGAATTCCAAATCGACTGTCCCATGCCTACCTCGCTCAGTGTGCAGGTTCGCGCGAATTCCCGAAGGTGAAAAAACAGGATGTTGAATTCAGGGTTTCGCCGACTGACTTGAACGAAGGTACTCAGGAGAAATAACAGCCCGCTGTGCGCTGCGTCACAAGTGTTTTAAATCACTCGCTGTCTTGAACATGGGGGGTTGTTCATGATTTAGATCACACATAATGCTCCAATTCGCGCGTTATCGCGTGATTGGGACGGCTAGATGACAGGTTTGTGCTGATTCGTGTGGAGGATCTGTGGGATATTGCGCTGTTCAGGGCGGAGTTTACTTCTGCGGAACTTCAAGCGCTCTGGTGAGGCTTGATACGCGTTCAACCTGGTGGGAGCGGCACCAGGATTCAAGGTCGTGCGCAAGCCGTTCGGCGGCTCGCGGGTCGGCGTAGCTGGCCGTTCCCACCTGCACGGCAGTGGCGCCTGCAAGCAGAAACTCCACCGCATCCTCGGCGGTGACGATGCCCCCCATGCCCAGAATCGGAATTTTCACGGCGCAGGCCGTCTCATAGACCATCCGCAAGGCGATGGGCTTGATGGCAGGGCCGGAGAGCCCTCCAGTGATGTTGCTTAGGCGTGGCCGCCGGGTCTCGACATCGATGGACATGGCAAGAAAGGTGTTGGTGAGGCTGACGGCATCGGCGCCGGAATCGGCGGCCACGTGGGCCATGTGAGCGATGGAGGTCACGTTCGGGGAGAGCTTGACGATGAGCGGACGGGTGGAGGCCGCCTTGGCTTTTCTTACCAGGTATTCCAGTTCTCCTGGGTCGGCGCCGAAGGCCATGCCGCCGGCGTGAACATTCGGGCAGGAGACATTGAGTTCATAGGCAGCGATGCCCTCGGCCTGGTTGAGGCGCTCGATGACCTGGATATAGGCGGCTACTGTGTCCCCGAAGACGTTGACGATGACCTTGCACTGGGGGTAGCGCTTCATGGGCGCCAGTTTGTGCTCGATGTACTCCTCTACGCCCATATTCTGGAGGCCGATGGCATTCAACATGCCGGCGGCTGTCTGGACAATGCGTGGCGCGGGGTGACCGGTCATCGGTTCGAACGAGATTCCCTTGGTGACGAATCCGCCGATCCGATCGAGCGCGACAATTTCTTCAAATTCGATGCCGTAGCCGAAGGTACCGCTGGCGGCGATGACGGGGTTGACCAGTTCGATGCCGGCCAACGTCACTCTCATGTCGGGTTTCACTTGGCGGCTATCGTCCTTTTCAGCGGGTGAATTTGCTAGTGCGTTGAACGCGGGATTTCGTACGTTGGGTTCGAGTGTCGTCGTATCCCACCCTAGCCACAAAAACAAAGACGTGGCGAGGGTGGGGCACCCGTGATTATGTATGACAACAAGCGGTCAAAGAACTAGTGGGCGTCCAGTGGGCGTAGCGGCTTGATCGCCTCGGTGAGCACTCTGCCGACTGCTGCCGAGGGGCGATTGACACCGGCCAGAGAGCTAAAGGTGACGGCCAGATCCACCGGGGCCACACGCTCATGATACTCGCCCGGACCGAAGGGCGCAGCGAGAGAACAGAATACGGTGTGCAGGATACGAGGAAGTCGGAGCATGAACCGATTTAAACAGTGGAATGTTACAGTTTTTTCTAAATGCCGGGACGTCAATGGATTTGCAGGCTGGGAGGCAGAGGTCTTACGCGTTCGGCGGCACAGGAGGATTACTCCGCAGCCGACAAGAGACGGCATTCGAGTGGATAGTACTTATCGACGACCGAAGTGGAGAGGATCAAACAAAGGCAGCAAGTCAGCGCCCGCTACGCGGGGTTAGCAGGTCAGCGAGTCAGCGGCAAGGTTCGACGGCGAGATTTCATTCTGTACTTGAAGAGTGGAAAAGCCGCGATGCGCGGTGCGGAAAACTGATAACCTAGAGGCATGAAATTCGGCGTTCTGGTTTTTCCGGGTTCAAACTGCGACCACGATACCTACAACGTAATTGCCGAAGTGGCGAAGCAGCCTGTCACGTTCCTCTGGCATGATTCCGAGGATCTGGAAGGTGTGGATGCGGTGCTGGTTCCAGGCGGGTTCGCCTATGGCGATTACCTGCGGACAGGGGCCATTGCACGGTTTTCTCCGGTAATGCAGTCGGTGAAGAAATTTGCCGAGGGCGACGGTCTGGTGCTGGGCATCTGCAACGGGTTTCAGATCCTGACTGAATCCGGTCTGCTGCCTGGGGCACTGATGCGCAATGCCGGTCTGAAGTACATCTGCAAACAGGTTCATCTGCGGGTGGAGACGACGGACAGTGCCTTCACAAACCAGTTGACCAAGGGCGAAGTATTGCAGATGCCGATTGGTCACATGGAAGGGAATTACTTCTGCGATGCGGAAGAGTTGCATCGCCTGGAGGCGGAGGATCGAATTGCTTTCCGATACGCCACGCCGCAAGGTGAGATCACGGCGGAAGCCAATCCCAATGGCTCGTTGAGCAACATTGCGGGCATCCTCAATGCGGGACGGAACGTGCTGGGCATGATGCCTCATCCGGACCGGTCGAGCGAGCAACTGCTTGGGTCGTCGGATGGCTGGAAGATCTTTGCGTCGATGGTCGAGGTGCTGGCGGCGCGCTGAGATGCCTCAAGCGCGAGGATGGAGATTGGAAGGCATGATCGACATTCATCAGCACCTGATCTACGACGTGGACGACGGGTCGCCCGACCTGAAGACATCGCTGGCTATGGCGCATGAGGCGGCCAGAGACGGCATTAGTCACATAGTTTGCACGCCGCACGCAAGCGACGACTATCCCTATCGCGACGCGGTGATAGAGGAGCGGTTTGGGGAGTTGCGGAGACTTCTGCGCGGCGTGGTCGAACTAAGCCTGGGCTGCGACTTTCACATGTCGGCGGATAATATATTCGCCGCGTTGAGCGATCCCTGGCGCTATTCGATCAACGGCAGAGGGTACCTGTTGATCGAGTTTCCACATACGCCGATGACGGCACAGCTATCTGATGCTATGGGCAGGTTGCAGGCGGCTGGCTACACGCTGATTGTGACCCATCCGGAGCGGTATCCGTCGGTGCAGAACGATCCCGAGTTGCTGGCGGAGTGGATGCGCAGAGGGTGCCTGGTGCAGGTAACCGCGAACGCGCTGTATGGGCGGTGCGGCAAGATGGCTGAGGATCTGGCCAATGAGTTGCTGAAGCGCAACTGGATTCACTTTCTCGCCACGGATGCGCATCGGATGACGTGGCGGCCGCCGCACTTGAAGAAAGCTTATGACTATGTGGCAGGACAGGTTGGGGAAGAGACGGCGCGGCGGCTGTGCGCGACCAACCCCAAGGCGGCGGTCGAAGGGGGTAAGTGGCCACGGCAGCCCGAGCCGTTGGGTCTGCTGGAGCGTGTGCCATTGAAGTTCAATGCCAGGCGTTACGCGGGGACCTCGGCGGCCAGCGACCAAGGGGCGCCGAAGACGGGCAGAAGAAGACTCTGGGACCGTCTGTTTGCGCGATAAAGCATGCCGCGGCGATCGAAATCCGGGCTTGGTTCGGATGGCCGAAGATGCAGCACCGAGTAGTGACTGTCGAACAAGCTGCCATCCCCGCAGAGCAGAAAAGTCAGAAGAGGAATCGGGCTTAGAAAAACAGGGTCCAGTTTGCGATGAAATTGAGTGCATTTGGAACACGCAGCGTAATAGCCGGCCCTTCAACGTAGCTCAATCCAAGGCTCACGTAGTTGCCGCGTGAAGCGCGCAGCGAGTAGCTGCCGGTGACAGTGGTTCCCGACCGCCATACGGTCTTTCCCTGAGAGACGAGATGGTCGGTATAGATATTGCTATAGCCGCTGCGGGATGCAACTACGGAGAGAACATCTTCTGGACGCGAGCGAACTGGCGCCCTCTTGTAGGCGCGCGCCTCGTAATAGCGGACGTATTGATTCATAGTTTCCGGTACTGTCATGAAGGATCCGCCTGCATAGAGCCCGCGGTTTGGGTGCTCGCGGTCTGGCTGGAGCAATTGATAATCCATGAGGGCGTATGCGCAGTAATTGCCCGACTCCGGCTGGCCAGTGGCCTGATTTTTGTAAATCGTGGTGTTGTGGATGTAACCGGCGCGCAACCATGCCTGGTGTGCATCCGCGCTTGCTGCGCGCAGGTAGCCCCCTTCATCGATGAGAACGAGTTTGTCGCCGTGGGGAATGAATCGGAAGCCGGTGTGATTGCGTGAAACTTCGGCCGGCGCTCCGTTTGGATCCATGCTTCGCTGCGCGGCAGTCTTAATGTATGTATTTCTGGGGCCGCGAATTCTAACGTTGAAGGAAGGCGCTGTGAGAGGGAAGTACGACATACCCGCTTCGTAGGGCAATACGGCGTACACGCCCTGTGCGCCAGTAGCGGTCGATCCTCCGACAAAGAGACCAAGGAAATTCATGTTGTTGGCAATGTACCCCGCCTTGACCTCAACACGATCTTCTCCGAACTCCTTGTAGAAATAGAGGGCCCACAACTGCAGCGACTTTGGACCAGCGGGATTCCAGCTTGCCCAGTTCCACACTCCGCCCAAATATAACTGTGCGTGCTGTAAATGCAGTTGATGAAGATCGGCAGCGAGGATGGGCTGCACAAATGAACTTTCAAAAGGGCGCTGACCAACATAGACCTGCTCATCAGTTTGCACGGGCTCATCAAGCGTATTCTGCGTATACTGAACCCCGGAAATGACTCGCAGCGCAATGCCCTTGCGCAAGAGTGCGCGGCGAAATTCAGAATTGACGTCGATGAGGCTGTCGGAAAACGGCGGCATGGCGGCATCTCCTCCGAGGTAATTCAGGTCCTCAATGGAGCGCTTGGCAGGGGTTGGGGAATCAGGAAGGCCCTGATTTACATCAAGGCTTTGTGCGTTGCCCGATAAGCCGGCAGACAGCAAGAGCGCAGCTGTGAGAATTCTCCTGATTCTTGGGCCGTTCCTCTTCTGCATTTCTGCTGTACCTTCAGTCTTTCTCGTAGCAGTGCGGTTTTCCGCGGCGTAACGTTTGTCTTAATAAGCTCAGATTAAAAATACACCGCATACCCTCTGCTCAGGAACAGAACAGAGTCGCATTTCAGCTGAAATATCGCCAGGTGTTCTTCCGTAACGAAAGGCGGGCTTAACTCAGACCCAATCCACCATCGACGGCCAGGATTTGGCCGGTAACGAATCTAGGGCCTGTGGCGAAGAAGAGCACGGCCAGGGCCACATCATCGGCGGTTCCGTTGCGCTGCATGGGCGTGCGAGCGGCGAAGCGGAGGGCGTCTTCGCTGGGGTGTGCATCGAGGTCGATCCAGCCGGGGGCTACGCAGTTGACGCTGACTTCGGGCGCGAAGGCCTTGGCCATGGCCTGGGTGAGCATGTGCAGAGCGGCCTTGGAGGCGCAGTAGTGGGCGTGGCTGGCCCAAGGGTGGATTCCTCCCAACGAACCAATGTTGATAATTCTGCCGTGAACGGCGCGCAGATGCGCGATGGCTTCTCGCGCGACGAGAAAGGGTCCGCGCGTGTTGGTTTCGAAGACCGTGTCCCATTGCTCGATGGTCATGCGATCGAGGGCGGCGGAACCGAAGACAGCGGCGTTGTTGACGAGTACGTCGAGGCGTCCGAAGCGGGTGTTGGCGGCGGTTAGCGCCTGGCGTACTGAGGCTTCCGAACGAACGTCGCATTCGAGTGCGATGGCGTTTGAGCCTAGGGCTTCGATCTCGCGGACGGTCTGCGTTGCCTCGGCTTGAGAGGTGCGGCAGGTGATGGCGACATCGGCTCCGGCTCGGGCGAGAGCGAGGGCGATTTCACGGCCGATGCGGCGTGCGCCGCCAGTGACGAGTGCCGATTTGCCGTGGAGGGGTTGGGTTGGCATCGTTGGGCAAGACAGCTTTTCAAGTCAGGCGATCAGATGAAGGTTTGGCAGCTTGCGAAAGCCTGATTTCTAGGAAATGGCCTGAAAAGCATCCCTCGGGGGCTAAAGCCCGGGTTAAGAGGAGTGAGTTTATGTACGGGCTAAAGCCCGTACCCTTCAGCACAGCCCGTACCCTTCAGCACAGCCCGTACCCTTCAGCACAGCCCGTACCCTTCAGCACAGCCCGTACCCTTCAGGAAATCCCTTCCCTTCAGGAAGGCCTTAATTCTTCTACATCCCAGGTCTCAAAATCAAGACCTGGGCACCCGATCTTGTAGCGCTTGCTAGGTGCCTGGGCTCCGCGGATGAAGCCTGTTCGCTCGGGTGAAAAGACATCAAGCAAATCCGATAATGCGTGTGGAACGTATTGGTTTCATGTCATTTACGGTTTGGGCTGAGTTGGGGCGCCGGCGGGAGGCGTGGCTTCCTTTGAGGGAGAGGCAGACTTGTCTCCTTCGGGAGTTTTGCCGGAATTCTCCGCTTCGGCCTTTTGCTTATAGATGGAGTACTGGCCGCCGGGCCGCTTCATTCTGATTTCCATGGACATGGACTCTTTGTCGTTCTTGAAGTCCTCACCATAGGTCTGGAAGCCTTTGGCAATGACCTGCAGGCGGACGGTGTCGCCGATGGGAATGACGTCAATAATGGCCTTGCCGTCCTGGTTGGTCTTCAGTTCCATGACGCCTTTGTCGCTGTCGCCCTCGACGGGATGAAAGATGACGGCGGCGCTTTCAATGGGTTTGCCATTGGCGTCGCGCACGACGGTGACTTCGATGCGGGAGGACGGCGGAGGAACTTTGTACTTGCGGCCGCGACGGGAGTTATCCTGCGCGCCGGCGTGGAGCGCACTGACGGCCAGCGCAAAGCCGGCCACTAAGACGCTAAAGCGGACAAAAGGGCGATGAAACATGGGATTCATTGTAATCGGTTTGACGGCAGAAGGGACAGTAGGTAAGTGCAAAGGCGGGGGCTGGGCCGCACATAGGCGCTGGCAGACTATGTGAGCGATTTATGCTCACATGTTAGCGTAAATGGTCTTGACAAGATTGCGCGGCTTCTCTATCTTTAGCAATTGGAAGGCAGGAGTGCTAGCGCGCAGCTGGCTCAACTGCTTGACCGGGCGCCAAGCTTCCCTCTGGGTCTGAATCGCGCCGGTTTCCAGGTTTATTAGTAAAACACTCAAAACCCGCAGGCCGGGCTCAACCCGACTCGCGCGTGAAGGAGAAGCAAAGCAATGGCATCAACATCCGTAGCGACCAAATTCACCCCGCTCCATGACCGCATTCTTGTCCGCCGTCTGGAAGAGGGCGAAACCGTTCGTGGTGGGATCATCATCCCCGATAGCGCCAAGGAAAAGCCCCAGGAGGGCGAAGTGATTTCCGTGGGCAAGGGCAAGTCGAATGACGAAGGCAAAGTCTTTCCGCTGGATGTAAAGGCGGGCGACAAGATCCTGTTCGGCAAGTATTCGGGCACCGAGATCAAGATCGACGGCGAGGAATTTCTGATCATGCGCGAGGAAGAAGTCCTCGGCATCGTTAAGAAGTAGTCAGTTTTCAGTTATCGGTTGTCAGTAGAAGTCCGCGACGAAATGGATGCGGAAACTGGCGACTGAATAGCGATTACTGACAACTGACCACAGACATCTGACAACTGGTTTAAGGAGAGTTACGAGCATGGCAAAGCAAATTTTACACGGTGAGGAATCCCGTCAAGCGATTCTGCGCGGCGTGAATACGCTGGCGGACGCGGTGAAAGCGACACTTGGGCCCAAGGGCCGGAACGTTGTGATCGAAAAGAAGTTTGGCTCGCCTACCATCACCAAGGATGGTGTGACGGTGGCCAAAGAGATCGAACTGCAGGACCCGATGGAGAATGTCGGCGCTCAGTTGGTGAAGGAAGTCGCTTCCAAGACCTCGGACGTTGCCGGCGACGGCACGACGACCGCGACAGTATTGGCCCAGTCCATCTTCCGCGAAGGCGTGAAGACGGTGGCAGCCGGCGCGAATCCGACGGCTCTGAAGCGCGGCATTGAGAAGGCCGTAGTGACGGTGATTGGCTCGCGCGACAAGGACGGCAAGTGGACCGAGGGTGGCGCTCTTGGCAAGCTGTCGAAGCCTGTGAACGAAGGTTCCGTGGCGCAGGTGGGCACCATCTCGGCCAACGGCGACGAAGAGATCGGCGCGATTATTGCCGAGGCGGTCAAGGTTGTGGGCAAGGATGGCGTGATCACCATCGAAGAGTCCAAGACCATGCATACGGGTCTGGAGACGGTGGACGGGATGCAGTTTGACCGCGGCTACCTGAGCCCCTACTTCGTGACCGACGCCGAGCGTCTGGAAGTGATTCTGGAAGAGCCTTACGTACTGATCTACGAGAAGAAGATCAGCGCGATGAAGGATCTGCTTCCTTTGCTGGAGCAGGTTGCCCGCGGCGGCAAGCCGTTGCTGATTATCGCCGAGGACGTTGAGGGCGAGGCACTGGCAACGCTGGTTGTGAACAAGCTGCGCGGCACGCTGAACGTGGCTGCTGTGAAGGCTCCGGGCTTTGGCGATCGCCGCAAGGCCATCCTGGGCGACATTGCCATCCTGACGGGCGGCAAGGCCATCACCGAGGACCTGGGCATCAAGCTAGAAGGCGTGAAGCTCGAGGACCTGGGCAAGGCGAAGCGCATCACCATCGACAAGGACAACACCACCATCGTTGACGGCGGCGGCAAGGCGTCTGAAATCGAAGGCCGGGTGAAGGAAATTCGCGCGCAGATCGAGAAGACCACCTCGGACTACGACAAGGAGAAGCTGCAGGAGCGGCTGGCCAAGCTGGTGGGCGGCGTTGCCATCATCAAGGTTGGCGCTGCGACCGAGACCGAGCTGAAGGAGAAGAAGGCTCGCGTTGAGGATGCACTGCACGCGACGCGCGCGGCTGTGGAAGAAGGCATCGTCCCGGGCGGCGGCGTGGCTCTGGTTCGTGCGATTCCCGCGGTTGATGCATTGATCAAGACGCTGGAAGGCGACGAGAAGATTGGCGCACAGATTGTTCGCCGTTCGCTCGAAGAGCCACTGCGTCAGATCGTTGCCAATGCCGGCGAAGAGGGCGCGGTTGTGGTCGCGAAGGTGCTCGAATCCAAAGAGCAGCACTTCGGTTACAACGCGCAGACGGGCAGCTTCGAGGACCTGGTGAAAGCTGGCGTCATCGATCCTACCAAGGTGACGCGGACGGCGCTGCAGAATGCGGCTTCGATCGCGGCTTTGCTGCTGACCACCGAGGCTCTGATCGTCGAGATTCCCGAGCCCAAGGCAGCGCCTGCGGGCGGCGGCCACGGCGGCGGCATGGACGGCATGTACTAGAACTGGCCGTTCAGGCAATAGCGCCTTCGGCGCAAAAAGCAAAAAGCCCCCGGCTTCGGCTGGGGGCTTTTTGCATGGCTCGATTTTTGTTGGCCAGGGCGGACAGTGCGACGGTGCGGAAAATCTAGTACTGTGACCGGATAAATATGTCCTATCCCAGGTCCCAAAAGCGGGACCTGGGGCACCCGAAGTTGGTGGCCACGATTACTACATCACGCGGTCACGGTACTAGTTGGAAGTTGCGGCCATGATTGCGGCCTCGATGGTGCTGACATCGGGCGGTGTCGGCACTCGCAGCGACTGGAGCCAGCCAGCTGAGAGCCAGGTGCGGGGGATTGAGAACTCAGACCAGCCGCAATCCAGACAGACGCGCACATCGGGCGAGGGCGACATGGGAGGATGGCTCATGGTGCGTGGACGGTTGCGATAGAGACGAATCTCTGCCGGGACAATTGAAACAGAGCCGGATTGGCACTTCGGGCAGATCATGCAAGATACCTCGAAACCCAAAAAAGCGTAAACAAGCCAACCTGAGAGTACCTAATGGTAATCGGGTAACAGACGGGTTATCAACAGAAATTGTGCAAAAATATACAATTGATGTGAGAAACGTTGGTGTTGTAAATATTTATTTGCGCAGCGTGAACATTTCGTCAAAGATCAGGCTACAACGGTAATGTTGGTTGCCGCTCACAGGTAACGGTTCGCTGAATCTGTTTTCTCTGCGCAATACAATGGGAGCCGAGTTCCGGGCAGGACTGAAGGTACATTTAAGCTGTCGGGGCAGGAGCTATGCGATGTCTGCCCTGAGTCATGGGCTGTGGGTGTAGGCACGGGCCTGATGGCTTCGCTGCGGTACTTACGAGGATTAAATTCGCGGGGAAAAAAGGAACGCGGCGGCCGAGGCCGCCGCGCTGGATGTATGGTCAACGTTGAGTTAGAAGATGAGCCGGGCAGCGATCTCGATTTGACGCGGGGTAAAGAGGAAACCGCTGTTATTGGAGCTAGTGGGTATCCGATAGGTGTTGTTGGAGGGGTTCGAGGTTCCCTGTCCCTGATAAGTAGCCGTTGTTCCCGACAGCTTGTAGGCGGTAGTGCCCAGGCCATCAACATTCTGGTGGTTGGCAACATTGAACATGTTGGCAATCAGTTGGAGGCTGCAGCCCTCCTTAAAGACGATCGATTTCTGCAGGCGGGCGTCGTCTACTTCGTGGCGCGGGTACTTTGCCGTGTTCGGTCCGATTGAGGGAATCATGGCCGATCCCGAAGCGCCGTTCCAGTAACTCAGGATTCCGCTGAAATATCCGCTGACGCCGATGGTGTAGGGCAGGCCGCTTTGCATCTGGAAACTGTCGTCGATCATCCAGTCGTTTGTCAGGTATTTGATGAAGCTGTTGGTGTGGAGGTTGGGAACATTGTAGAGCGCATAGGCAACAAAGCGACCAGGAGTATTCCAGGACGAATTGCCGTAGTTGATGCGCGGATTATTGTAGGGATCGTACCAATTGTTGCCGCCCACGGTAGTTGTATTGGCATTCTGGGCGAAATCGAGAGAGTGCGACCAAGTGTAATTCACGTCAAACTGCACACTCTTGAGCGAATGGTTTTGGACTTCGGCAACCATGGCGTTGTAGTTCGAGTTGACGTTGCTGATCATCTCCATGATGGCCTGAAAGTTATTGGCCACTGAGCCGAACAGAGCCGTGTTGCCGTAGCCGGTGTACTGGCCGACATTTTTGATGACGGTGCCATTGACCCCAAGAGGTCCGCTGTTGCTGCTATCGGAAACCGTTACATTAATGAACGTCTGGGTGGGATTCAGATTGACGTCAAGGAAGTTGGGCAATTCGCGACCTTGCGAGCCGAGGTAGCTCAACGCGAAGAAGGTACCCTTGCCGAAGGCCTGCTGGAGTTCGAGGTCGTACTCCTGTACCTGCGGGTTGCGCAGGTTGGCGGCCAGGAAGTTGGAGGTTGGAGTAGCGGTCGCTGCACCCGTACCGGCGATGATGTTGGGGAGAGTGGGATAGCCGGCCTGAGTGACCTTCAACGCGGTGTTGTACTGACCCTTCGGGCTGCCAGTATTAAAGCGGATGTTGAGCAATTCGCCGTTGTTGATGCGGCCATAGTAGATGCCGTAGCCGCCGCGAAGGATGGTGTTGCCCCCACCGTACAAGTCGTACGAAAATCCAACCCGGGGCCCGAAGTTCTTTTTGTCGCTGGGATTATTGGTGAGGCCGGGGTAGGGTGTGAAGCTGCCAGAGGCCGCAGTCAGAGTGGGATCGGCGGGAGGTAGAGCCTCATAGTCCCAGCGCAGGCCAAGCTCCAGCGTCAAGCGTGGGCTGACCTTCCAGTTGTCTTGGGCAAAGACGCCGCTGTCCATAGTATTGATGCCATAGGTATGGGGCCCAAATGTCTGCGTAAACGATGCGTAGCACGGATATGTGCCAACCGCTGTGGCCGTTGCAGAACTCGGGTTTCGAGAAACGCCGCTGTTGCAGTTGCCGGGCTTGCCGGAGAGGGCGTTGATCTGGTCGCTGATGTAATTGCCGACGTAGCTGTACACGTAATAGCCGTTGCCGTCGCCGCCGAAGGTGTTGTTGAAGTCGTAGTTATGCAGTTCATCGACGCCGAACTTGAAGCTGTGATTGCCCTTGTTCCAATAAAACACGTCGCCGACCTGCCACTTATGTTCTTCGGGGTTGGCTAAGCGGTAGGCATAATACGGTGAGCCCATATAAAAGCCTTCCGAAGTAGCCATGGCGATCTCCGGAATGGTGCCGTTGACGGAAAGGCCATTGCCAATCAGGTTGGCCTTGGTGTAGGGAGTCAAGGGCTGTTGCGTTTCAGGGAGCAGTTCGCGGCCATACTGATAGAGGACTTCGTTACTCATGTTGTTGGTGATGAGACTGGTGAGCTTGGTGACGCCATAGTCAAGCTTGACGAAGTCGTTGCCAATGGTATCGCGCGCGTAGTCGAGTGCGGCCTGTGTTTGAACGCCGCCCGGGGAATCCCAGCGCAGGCGGTGGAAAAGGACGCTCAGGTGCTCTTTGGGGTTGATCTGCCAATCGACCTTGGGGGTATTGATCTCCTGATATCCGAAACGAGGCGTGCTTCCGAGATCGGAGTTCATGTTCGAGATCCAGGCGTCGTATGCAGCCACGCCCTGGTCATAATTGCTGTAGCCTTGGCGCGCCGCCAAAGTGCAGGCATCGGCATCGAGTGCGTAGTTGGTGTCGGTGGTGGTGGTGGCATTCCAATAGCCAGTGGAGAGATTACAGTTGCTTGCCGACAAGCCGGTGGTCAGGTTGGCCGATGAGGTCGGCAGGGCGTAAAAAGCGGTGGCGCTGGTGGGAACGCCTTGGAAGGGGAATACGTGGGTGTGCTGATCGTAGGTGTAGATCCAGAACAACTTGTCCTTGATCAGCGCTCCTCCACCCGTGAAGCCGTAGATCTTGCGCAGATCTTTGGGCTTGATATGCTGGGCAACATATTTTCCGCTGACCAAGGAGGACACGGTGGTGTAGTCGTTGAAGGCATTCCAGTTGCTTTCGCGATCCCAGAAATAGGCCTGGCCGTGAATCTGGTTGGCGCCGCTCTTGGTCACGGATGTAAGGACGCCGCCTGCGGCGCGGCCGTATTGAGCCGAGAAAACACCCGTGTTGACGGCGAACTCGCGGACGGCGCTTCCGGAGGTGGAGTAAGCCTCGCGGGTGCGGCCCCGCTCCTCGGAATAATAGGCATTGTTATCATCGGCGCCGTCGATCTCGACATTGTTCATCACCGTGCTGATGCCGCGAATACTGACCAGCCCGAAGCCACTGGAGTCGGCGACCACACCGGGGGTGCTCATGGCCAGAGCCGACCAACGGCGATTGTTGATGGGAATATTTTGAAGTGCGGTAGTGTTCAGCGTATCCGTGAAATCGGGAGACTCCGTGTTCATGACCGGGGCTTGCTCAGTGACAACCACTTCAGTGGAAGAGGAAGCGACGGCCAGGCGCGGTGAGATGTTAGTGACCTGTCCCACCACGACCGTGACCCGATCAGCGCGATATTTGGCGAAGTTGGGGGCAGAAATATTGACGGAATAGGTCCCCGGTTCCAGGAGTGGGGCTTTGAAATAGCCGCTGCTGTCGGAGACAAGGTTTACCGCGAATCCCGTGCCGGTGTTCTGAATAGCTACGGTGGCGCCGGGGACAGCCGCTCCGGTGGCATCCATCACAGAGCCAGAGATGGAGCCCTGGGTGGTGGACTGCGCATTGGCGGCAAACGAGGCTAGGCAAAAAGCAAGAGCAAGCAACGCCAGGCGGGTAATGCCAAGATTTATTCGATTGAATGTCATCGTGGTCCTCGAAGTTCAAATTCTGCATTCAGTATGTTTAGCGTTGATAAAAAGCGCAGCGTCGTTACGATCGCTCTATGCACTGGTCTGCGCGCCAGGTCTTTAACCGAATCAAGTGATTGCGCGGGCCGCTTGAGTGACCCACGGTAGTAAATATGGATCCGGCGAAGCAGATAGCTTCTGAAACAGCCCGACAGAACATCGAAGAGGGTGACAGCGCGAGACAGAGCCATGGCGCAAGATAGCAGCAAGAAGTCCGCTTCGGCGTCCATGAGTCACTGCACGCACCACCATGGTCCTCGTGGGTTCAATTTCTACAAGTCGCGTGCCCTGAAAGAAAGGCCAGGGTCCGCCCGTGTACGAGCGGAATATGGTTCAGGAATAGCGACGTGAATCTTTGATAATTTGTAATCTCTTATTAGTTTGTGGCAGCGCGGCCTGTTTCTCCAAGCTGAAATGGAGATTTTCTCGCGGTTTTAATGCTAGGAAATGTGGAAAAGGAGGGTCAAACTATTGCAGTGCAAGGTGTCGTCTTCGGGCTTTTCTGCAAGGGGAGCGAATTAGACGGAAGCGCGGCGCGGAATCAGGTTCCGCGCCGCGCTTGGTTGTGGCTGGCTGTTTGCCGGGTTTTGTGACTAGTACTGTGACCGGATAAATATGTCCTATCCCAGGTCCCAAAAGCGGGACCTGGGGCACCCGAAGTTGGTGGCCACGATTACTACATCACGCGGTCACGGTACTAGTGATTGCTTCCGAGGCCCCACTGGATGCGCAAGCCGGTGCGGAAGTTCATGGGCAGGCTTGTATAGCCGATGGGGGCGATGTGCTGCTGGCTGAGCAGGTTTTCAGCCCGGGCGTAGATGGCAAGCCAGGAGAGCAACTGATAGCTACCGCCGAGGTCCAGCTTGGCATAGCCGAAATCGAGGTTGCGGTTGGGCAAGACGAGCGAATTGCCCTGATTGAGGTCCGCATAACCGAGGAATGTGGAATCGTCGCTGCGGCTGGCGAAGGATGAGGTAAACGCCGCGGTGATTTTCTTTCCCGCATAACTGGCGGTGAAGAAGCCGGTGTGGGGCGGACGCCGGAAGGGGCGAGCGCCTTTCAGCGGAGAGTAAATGCCGACGGGGATTCCGTTGAAGGTGGGCGCATAGCCGCCGAGCAGGGCAGCGTTGTCGCTGGAGAAGGACCGCTGCACAACGGAGTCGAGGTAGGTGTAGCCGCCACGGAGAAAGATGTTCTTGCCGATTCCGCTTTCGACGGTGGATTCGATGCCCTGGGCGCGGAAGGCGAGCGAGTTGAGATCGAGCGAGTAGGCGTTTTCGCTTTGCAGAGTGGACTCGAGGGCTTGTTGCTGCTGCGGGGTGAGATTGGGTAGCAGGGCGGGTACGAGTCCGGCGCCAACGGATTCAATGGCGCGGCCAAACTCATTATGGAAATAGTTGACGCGGAAGACGAGGCGCTGGCTCCAGAAAGACTGCTCAGCGCCTCCCTCCCATGTACGCGTGGTGGGCGCCAGGATTGGGGAGATTCCCAACTGTTGAATCGTTGCCTGGCCGCCGTTGCTTTTGAGGACGTTGTAGAGCGAGCCGAACTCCTCAGTCAAGGCAGGCTCGCGGACGCCCTGTGCGAAGCTGAAGTTCAGCTTGGTTCCGCTAAAGATGCCGGAGCGTGGGCGCAGAGCGAAGAAGCTGAGTCCTGCATTCGGCGAGAAGCCGTTGCCGAAAAGCTGGTAGTGCTGCTCGCTTCCACGGAAGGTATAGAACAAGCGGTTCTTAAAGTCGCCATGCGCGCCGAAGACGAAGTCGTAGTTATTGAGGCTGAGGGACTCGTCGATGTAATAAGCCGGCTCACGTTCGTCGGTGCGCTCGTTCTCATAGTGGAAGGCGGCCAGCAGCATCAGGTGCGGCGTGAGATGCAGGTCGCCTTGGTAGAGAAACTGGTCGCGGTTCGAGATCAGGTCAAGACGGTTGGGGTAGACGCTGCCATTTGCCGCGCTGTAATTGAGCAATGCGGGGCCGGCGGCGCTATAGCCGTTGGCGCCCTGGATGGTGACGGGCAGCCCGTAGAAGTTGCCGCCGGTGAAGGAGTTGGGAGCGCCGCCGCAACTGCCGACGGGGATGCAGATGCCCGCGGCATACCACTGCTGCGACTGCTCGCGTTTGCGCGTGAGGCCGTACTGGAAGCGATTGTGGAAGCCGGGCGTGGTCTGGTTCTCCAGGGTCGCACCGCCATAGAGGTCCTGATCGCCTTCTTTGCGGTCGTCGGCAATGCGGTAGAAGTCCCACGAGTTGGGGACCCCAGTTGCATCGACGCCGTAGTGGAGCGTGGCGCGGATTATGGTGTCGCCGCTGAGCTGCCAGCCGACATTGGCCGCAGAGGTGGCGAGATGATACTGGTCCAAAGGGATGGAGTTGCCGGTCTGCAGCCAACTGAAGGCGCCCAGGTAATCGAGTTTGTTGTGTGCGCCTGCCACTTGGAGTTCTTCACGCGTGGAATTGAAATTACCGGCATCGGCCTGGAAGAGCAGGGAGGGGAAGCTGGTGGTTCCGTGAGGAGTGGTGAGGCTGACGACACCGCTGGCCGCATCGGAGCCATAGAGGCTTGAATTGGGTCCGCGATAGATCTCCGCGCTCTCGACGGCCGTGGTGGAGAGCGGACCGAGGTCGAATCGCCCACCCATATCACCGATGCTGACGCCGTCAAGAAGGATCTTGTTGGAGTCCGAGTCGCCGCCGCGCACGAAGAGAGAGGTCTGCGCGCCCAGTTGTCCGTCCTGCGTGGCGAATGTTCCGGGCATGAGACGAAGCGAGCTTACGAGGTCGTCGCGCAGGGCGAGATCGATGGGGCTGATGACACTGATCGCGGAGCTGGTTTGGGATTGCGGCGTGGGGGATCCGGTGGCGGTGACGACGATGGACTCGCGTACCCATTCTGGTTCGAGTACCAGGTTGCGTTCGATATTGTCGAGGCGGCCGGCGTAGAAATCCGGGGTCTGCAACTGGCGAAAACTTTTGGATGAGACGACGAGGAAGAACCGGCCTTCAGAGCCTGTAGTGATCTGAAAGCTGCCGTCAGCGGTGGAGGCTGCTGCTGCTATTACTTTGCCATTGCAGACAAGAACGACTCGTGCGCCGGTGACTTTGGCTCCGGTTGTGTCGGTGACAACGCCGCGTATGGATGCAGCAGGGCAAACGGTGGATGCGAGGACAAGCAGGAAGACGGAGAAGAGGTAGGGCAAAGTGTGGCGTTGACGAGCGTGCAAGGATGAGGAAACGGGCATGATGGCTCCTTCGTCCCCCTCGGGACGTGAAAGCGGTTGAAAACGCCAAGGACCGGTCTCCTGACTTGCGCCTATTTCAGCCACCTTCCCAAAGATGGGGATAGATCCCGTCTCCAGTGGTTTTCGGGTCTTCCGCGAAGGGCGAAAGACGCCTGGCTGATGTCCTGCCGAGATCCCGTGATCGAATCGACGGTCGCGGGGGCAGGTGCGCTCACAGTTGCGGGGCAGTGGCGGAATTTCACCGCCTTCCCGAGCATCCTGGCGATTACAGTGGTGTGGTGCGCGGATCAGTGGAGGAGCCGCAGTGACGCCATGGAACGAGTTTCCATGACATGAACTTTTATAACTGCAATTGGGCACGAAGTCAAAACGTGCGCTTTCCGGATGGCGATCGGCTTAAGGTGCGGATGGTGGGTGAAGGCTGCTGCGTGAATGGTGACCCCGGGCTGATTCGAACAGCCGACCTGCGGTTTAGGAAACCGATGCTCTATCCAACTGAGCTACGGGGCCACGTTCTTAATGCTAACCGCTGAATCATTTTACAGCTAGTCGAGCGATCGTCGCTTGGGATGGGGCGTCTTGCATCCCTTAGTATTGAGGGACGGCGATGAACTCCGACCTTTGTGTATCTTCTCGATTGCTTTCTGTCATGCTCGTAGTGGTTGCGTGCCTTTGCTTTGGATTTGCTGGCCTTGTTGCTGCGCCGGCGCAGACGGAGAAGCCCGCACCGGTTGCGAAGTCTCACGCTGTTTCTGGCGCTCAGGCGGAGGGGCGCACGATTCCGGCGCTTTTCGTCAGCGATATTCATTTCGATCCTTTTCACGATCCGGGCAAGGTGCGGGAGCTTGCCGCTGCTCCGGTTGCGCAGTGGCGGTCGATTCTTGCGGCTCCGGCTTCGGCTAATCAGCAACAGGCGTTTGAGGCGCTGCAGCGGAGGTGCAACGCGCGCGGCGTGGATACACCTTTCGTACTGCTGCGATCAAGCCTGCAGGCGATGCGGGTGCGGCAGCCTGACGCGAAGTTCATGACGGTGAGCGGAGACTTGATGGCTCATGGGTTCACGTGCCGGTATTCAACTCTGTTCCCAAAGTCGACGCCGGGCGAGTATCAAGACTTTGCCGTCAAGACGCTGAGCTTTGTAGTGGGCGAACTGCGTGCTTCGTTTCCGGACATGCCGGTGTATATATCTTTGGGCAACAACGACAGCGGTTGCGGCGACTATCAACTGGATGCAGGGAGCGAGTTTCTTGCGCAGGCCGGAAGGGTGTTGGCGGAGGGCCTGCCTGCTTCGGAGCGGCAAGAGGTTGCTAAAGAGTTTGCGGAGGGCGGCTACTATAGCGTGACGATGGCTGAGCCGATGCGCGCTACGCGGCTGATTGTGGTGAACGATGTATTTCTTTCGCCGAAGTTCAGCACCTGCGGCGGCAAACAGGACTCGGCAGCGGGGGACGCGGAGATGGCGTGGCTGGAGCGGCAGTTGAAAGAGGCGCGGGAGGCGGGACAAAAGGTTTGGGTGATGGGGCATATTCCTCCTGGCATTGATCCCTACTCGACGGCCGCGAAGTTTAGGAACGTTTGCGGAGGGCAGGCGCCGGTGATGTTTCTGGCGTCGGACAAGATGGCGGACCTGATGGTTGATTATGCCGATGTGATGCGGCTTGGGGTTTTTGCGCACACGCACATGGATGAGGTGCGGCTTCTTGAACCAGAGGGCGGGGAAGCGAAGGCAGGACATTTGGCGGCGATCAAGATGGTCCCTTCGATTTCGCCCGTGGATGGAAATAACCCTGCATTCACAGTTGCGCGGGTGAATCCTGCTTCGGCGATTCTGGAGAATTACGACGTGGTTGCAGCATCGAATCAAACCGGTGTCGCAACGGCCTGGACTACGGAATACGATTATGCAAAGACCTACAATGAGGCGGAGTTCTCGTCCTCAACGGTGAAGAAGCTGGTGGATGCATTCAGAATCGATGGTGGCGCAAATACGGCGGCGAGCAAGGCATACATCCGCGACTATTTTGTGGGTGACATGTCCATGGCACTGACGCCGTTCTGGCCTGAGTACGTTTGCGCTTTGGACAACCACACAGCCAAGGGATTTTCCGCATGCGTTTGCTCGGGTGGCAAGTAACCGAAGAGCAGGGGGTCTGCACGAATGTCTTCCAAAACGATTATCGAGCCGTTTCGCATCAAGAGTGTTGAACCGATTCGCTGGACCAGCCGCGAGAAGCGGGAGAGCCTGCTGCGGGAAGCACACTACAATCTTTTTCTGCTGGCGGCGGACGATGTGCTGATCGATCTACTGACGGATTCGGGCACGGGCGCGATGTCGACGCACCAGTGGGCCGGGGTGATGGAGGGCGACGAGAGCTACGCCGGCAGCAGGAGCTTCGTTCACTTCAAGAGTTCGATTCAGGACATCTTCGGCTACACGCATGTGATTCCCACGCACCAGGGACGGGCGGCGGAACGGATTCTGTTCAACGTGATGTGCAAGAAGGGCGATGTGGTGCCGAACAATACGCACTTCGACACGACGAGGGCCAATGTGGAGTTTGTGGGGGCGGAAGCCGTTGATCTGCAGATTCCCGAGGCGCGGCATCCTGAGACGGTGCTGCCGTTCAAGGGCAACATGAATGTAGCGGCGCTGGAGGAGTTGATTGCCAAGGTTGGGAGCGAGCGAATTCCGCTGGTGATGCTGACGGTGACGAACAACTCCGGTGGCGGGCAGCCGGTGTCAATGGAGAATGCTAAGGCTGTTTCGGCGGTGTGCCACAAGCATGGAATTCCGCTCTACTTCGATGCCTGCCGGTTTGCCGAGAACGCGTATTTCATCAAGCTGCGCGAGCCGGGGTATGCCGACAAGACGCCGAAGCAGATTGCGCAGGAGATGTTTGCGCTGGGCGATGGGTGCACTATGTCTGCGAAGAAAGACGGCATGGCGAACATTGGCGGCTTTCTCTGCACGAACGACGAGATTCTTGCGCGGCAGGAGCAGAATTTGCTGATTCTGACCGAGGGCTATCCGACGTACGGAGGCCTGTCGGGACGGGATCTGGAGGCGGTTGCAATCGGCTTGCAAGAGTCGCTGGAAGAGGACTACTTGCGCTATCGGATTGCGTCGACAGCTTACCTTGGCAACCATATTGCCGAACATGGCGTGCCGATTGTGCAGCCGCCGGGCGGACACGCAATCTATATCGATGCGAAGGCGTTTCTTCCGCACATTCCGGTGGAGCAGTTTCCGGGGGTTGCGCTGGCCGCGGAGCTGTATCTTGAAGGTGGCATACGGTCGGTGGAGATTGGCAGCCTGATGTTTGCCGGAGCCGCACAGATGGAACTGGTGCGGCTGGCGATTCCGCGCCGCACGTACACGCAGAGCCATATCGATTATGTTGTCGAGATTATCTTGAAGGTGTGGGAGCGGCGGGCGCAGATCAAGGGGATGCGGCTGACTTACGAGGCGCCGTTCCTGCGGCACTTTACGGCGCATCTTGAGCCGATGGACTGAGCGCTATTCGTGGCCGATGGCGATGACGAAGTAGTTGGCGCTGGTCTCGCCGACATTCTTCAGGCCATGCATCACGTTTGATGCGGCGAAGACGACTCCGCCGGGGCCGACGCGCTCGGGAGTGCCGTCGTTGTCGAAGTCGAGCGTTCCCTCGCGAATAAGCATGAGTTCGGAGTGATGGTGCTTGTGCGCTGGGTGCGGCATATGGCCGGGCAGAAGCGTGGTTTCGTGCATTTCGACAGCCTCGCCTGTGGGCAGCACGCCTTGCAGAACGGGACGCGTTTCGCCGTTCGGACCTTTTTTTACCTGCAATTCGTCGAAGCGAAACGTGCGCTGCCTGGAGAGTACATTTTCAGCAGGCGCGGTTGCCACGGCAGTCGATTGGGCTTTGGCGGGCAAGGCGGCAGCCATGGCGGCAAAGGAGGAGAGGGCTACGCAGAGGTCGCGGCGGTTCAGGTTCGTCATGGAGAAAATGCTACTACGCGGAGCATGGGGTGGTGTCCAGCAAGTTCAGGAATTTCGAGGGGTGCTGTGGGACTGGTTGTCGTTGTGAAAATCCTGCGCGCCGACGGCGATTCGCTTTTGCGTTCGATAGACGTTGGCGATGGCGATGGTCCAGCAGGGGAACAGGTCGACTCCGGGGACGAGCTTGGCGAGGAATGAGGGCAGAAACTCCCAGTGCCAGCCGAGCAGATAAGACAGGATGGCTGCCATGGCGAGGTCGAGCGCGTCGTCGGCGGGAGAGGCGGCTCCTTCGACAACTAAAGGGAAGATGACGAGCTGGAGCAGGTCGGCGAGGATCGCCAGGATCATGGCGGTTCGGAGGCGCGGACCAGCGGAGATTTTGATGGCGTCGGGGGTCGTGCCGGGTTGCTGATTCCAGAACATGACTGGGTTTGATTGTACGGCGGGGGTGAGGATGGCAGCCATTCAACGGTGGCAGGTCATTTTGAAATTGCAGTCCCTCCGGGGCTAAAGCCCAACTTTATTTGTTGGATGTATGTACGGGCTGAAGCCCGTACCCTTCAAACTTACCAACCACCCGCTAAACTGGACAGATGGCAAAGCGAATTGGTGTGCATCTTGGGACGGCGGGCGGAGCTTCAAACGCCGTAGAGCGGGCGCGGGAGATTGGCGCGAATACACTTCAGATTTTTTCGTCGAGCCCGCGGATGTGGCGCGCGCCGAAGGTGGACCCGAAGCAGGCCGAGCGGATGCGGGAGCTACGCACGAAGCTGGATGTGGGGCCGCTGGTGATTCATACGAGCTACCTGGTGAACGTGTGCAGCCAGTCGGATGAGGTGCGCGAAAAGAGCGTGGTGGCGTTTCGCGGCGAGATTGAACGGGCGCTGGTGCTGGGGGGCGAGTACCTGGTGCTGCATCCGGGGTCGTGGAAGGGGCTGACGCGGGAAGAGGGGTTGAAGCTGGCGGCGGATTCGATTACGCGGGCGATTGACGGACTGCCGTGGCAGGGAACGGGGTTCCATATTTTGATTGAGAACACGGCGGGGGCGGAATTTTCGCTGGGGGGCAGCTTTGAGCAGGTTGCGGAGCTGGTGACGCGGCTAAGGGCGACGGCTCCGGTGGCGGTGTGTCTGGATACGTGCCATACGCATGTGGCTGGATATGAACTGGTGAGCGGGGAGGGGTACGAGGAGACAATGGCGAAGGTGGCGGCGACGATCGGGTTCGAAGCGGTGCGGGTGTGGCACTGCAACGATGCGAAGGCGGCGCGGGGATCGAAGCTGGACAGGCATGAGCATATTGGGCAGGGAACGATGGGGGTGGAGCCTTTTCGGCGGCTGCTGAACGATGTGCGGTTTCAGAATGCGGCATTTATTGCGGAGACGCCGGTGGATGAGCCTGGGGATGAGGAGCGGAATGTGCGGGTGCTGAGGAGCCTGGTGGAGTAGGCAGGCTGCGAAAAAAGGCCTGTTTCTGGCGGAAAATCGTGAAAAGCATACCTCAGGGGCTAAACAGGCTGCGGAAAAACTCATTCTCTGATGACGGTCACAGATTTTTGGGCAGATTTGATTTATCCCATGAG
>Ga0181535_10001433_pt1 | contig 31247 bp, 31 predicted proteins | sample PEATcosm2014_Bin_44_FD_119774 | JGI IMG/M metagenome (GOLD analysis project Ga0181535, IMG submission 119774) | Peatland microbial communities from MTU Mesocosm Facility, Houghton, MI, USA - PEATcosm2014_Bin17_30_metaG | ecosystem: Environmental > Terrestrial > Soil > Wetlands > Peat | place... | reverse complement strand
GCCGAAGTGCTCAAAGACGTTCACCTGTATGGCGAGCTGCATCGCTTCATTCCAGCGCTGGCCAGCTTTTACGGCGCGCGTATCGCCGAAGTGCCGATCTCGAATTCTCTGCGCGCTTCCGGCGATTCTCACTATGGCCTGGGGCGCACCTTCCGCGTGCTGTTCGATATCCTCACTATCCGGTTTCTGCTCAAGTACTTCACCCGGCCGATGCACTTCTTCGGCACGCTCGGGCTGGCCGGAACCACGCTCGGCGCCGGCATTATGCTCTTCCTCGGCGTGAACAAAATTCTCGGCCAGGATATCATCGCGGAGCACGGTCCACTGATGGTGCTCGGCGGCCTCCTGCTGCTTTCGGGGCTGATCATGTTCAGCGCCGGCTTTCTTGGCGAGATGCTGATGCGCACCTACTTTGAGACCCAGGACCGCCGCATTTACGCCGTTCGCGAGATCCGTACCCGCCAGCAGCGCAGTGTCCCCGGAGCGCGCTAGGCCCGTCGTTTTCTGGCCTTGGCCTGCCGACCCGCTATAATTAATGCCATGTTCTTTCGCCGAGAGCCGGTGCAGGTCCCGACCTTCGAACAGCGCATCGATAAGCTGCGATCTGCCGGCTTTACGATCGCACCGTCGGCCGGAGGGATTCGCGTGACGCGCGACTCTTGCGCCATCGACCTGAAAGAGCAGAGCGGCGCAGCTGTTGCCGTGTGCCAGGCGGGCATCCTCATGGGTGCCGAAATCGGCGCTCTTGTCGATGGTGGCTACCAGAAGTTCTTCCGCGCGCCTTCCGGGATACAGAAACCGGCCCTGGCCGAAGAGCTGAAGGCTTTGCATGATTTCGAAGAAGACCTAAGCCAGGCGCTCGGTGAACAGACCTATTACAACCGGTCCCTGGGAACCGTCTCGACCTTCTACCTTTACGATCGGGTCCAGGACCGCGACCGCGGCGTCCCCCTCCGCGCTTGGGAAACCTAACCCCTGGCGCAGGCCTGCCTGCTGACCGAGAGCCGTCTCGGCTTTCCGTTCTGCCCTTGCCCGTTCAACCGTCCGCCATCCGGCGCCGTGGTATCCTGAGTTTTCACGGTAGAGGTGCGGCGGCCATCAGTACCGCGGGTCATAGTTCCGGTGCGCTCCGGAGATTCGCTGCGAAAGGGGCCGGTTGTTCCGCCGAAACCGCGCTGGGCCAGTGCAGTTCCCGGCGGTTGGGGAGCCAGGCTAATACCGGCTCACTGTCACCCGTATCTTAGCGGGTGGAGCGCTATCGGGATCGAAGACGCAGTAGATCAGGCGCTCTCTCCTTCTCTTTGCCTCCCCCTTTTGGTGACATGTCATGGACGTATTTGCACTAACGAGGGCCCTGGTCGACATCGAATCGATCACCAACAACGAAGAACGCGTCGGCCTGTACCTCCTCGACTACCTGCGTTCGCTGGCGGCGCGCTTCGGCGGCCGCGTCGAACCCATGGAGGTGGAACCGCGGCGCTTCAATCTGTTCGCGCAGTTCGGCGACCGGGTCGACGTCACGCTGTCCACTCATCTCGATACGGTGCCGCCGTTCGCCGCCTCGCGCGAGGACGAGACTTTCATCTGGGGCCGCGGCTCTTGCGATGCCAAAGGCATCATTGCGGCCATGATTCATGCGGCGCAGAATCTGCTCGAATCGGGTGAGCGCAACTTCGGGGTGCTGTTCCTGGTCGGCGAAGAGCGTAACAGCGCGGGCGCGTACAAAGCCGCCCGCACACCGCGCGGCTCGCGCTACGTCATCAATGGCGAGCCCACCGAGAACAAGCTGGCGCTTGGTTCCAAGGGTTCCCTCCGCTATGAAGTGGTGGCGACCGGCAGGATGGCTCACTCCGCGTATCCCGAACTGGGGGATTCGGCCATCCACAAGCTGGTGGACGCGTTGTCCCGGATGCGCGGCATCGCTCTGCCGGTCGATCCGCTGCTTGGCGCCAGCACCTTGAACATCGGCACCATCCACGGCGGCCGCGCGCCGAACGTGATCGCCGACGAAGCCAGAGCCGAAATCCTGATCCGCCTAGTGGGCGATTCCGCCGAAACCAAGCGGGCACTGGCCGTCGCCGCCGAAGGCCAGGCCGAACTTCGCGAGGTCATTGAGATTCCCGCCCTTCGTCTCAACCCGCTGGACGGCATTGCCACCACCGTGGTGGCGTTTACGACCGATATTCCGGCGCTCAGCCGCCAGTGGGGCGAGCCATTTCTCATCGGCCCCGGTTCCATCCACGTCGCCCACACACCCGATGAGCGGGTGGCGAAGGCCGACCTCAGCGAGGCTGTCGCAATCTACATCCGCATGGTGAAGGAATTATGCAAACGCGCATCGAAGTAGGCATCCTGGGCGCCACCGGCATGGTGGGCCAGCATTTCATCAAGTTCCTGCAGGGCCACCCGTGGTTCGAGCTGAAGTGGCTGGGCGCGAGCGATCGCTCCGCCGGCAAGAAGTACAAGGATGCTATGACCTGGCACCTGGCCGGCGGCGTGCCCGCCACCGTGGCGGATCTGCCCGTCGAAGAATGCCGGCCGGGCAGCGCGCCGCGCCTGCTGTTTTCCGCCATGGATGCCTCGGTTGCCACCGAAATCGAGCGCGCTTTCGCTCAGGCCGGCCACATCGTGGTGTCGAATTCGAAAAACCACCGCATGGAGCGCGACGTGCCCTTGCTGGTGCCTGAGATCAACCCGGATCACCTCAAGTTGATTCCGGCACAGCAGCGCGCCCGCGGCTGGAAGGGGCAGATTGTCACCAACCCCAACTGCTCCACCATCGGGCTCACCATGGGCCTGGGGCCGCTTAAGCCGTTCGGCATCACCAAGGTCATCGTCACCACCATGCAGGCGATTTCGGGCGCCGGCTATCCCGGCGTCGCGTCGATGGATATCATGGGCAACGTGGTCCCTTTCATCGGCGGCGAAGAAGAAAAGATGCAGGTGGAAACCCAGAAGATCCTCGGTGCGTTTCGCAGCGATCACATCGAGCCTCTCGCCGCCCAGGTGAGCGCCCAATGCAACCGCGTAGCCGTGGTCGACGGGCACACCGAGGCCGTTTCGGTCGAGTTTTCCTCGAAACCGTCCGAGCAGGACCTGCGCCGCGCCATCGCCGCCTTTTCCGGCGTTCCCCAGGACCGCAGTCTGCCCAGCGCTCCGCCCTCGCCGGTCATCTATTTGGAGGAGAGCAACCGGCCACAGCCCCGCAAGGACGCGGAACGCGAGCGTGGCATGGCTGCCTTCGTGGGCCGCCTGCGGCCCTGCCCGGTCCTCGATTGGAAGTTCGTCGTCCTCAGCCACAACACCATCCGCGGCGCGGCCGGCGCCGCCGTGCTCAACGCCGAACTGATGCACTCGGAAAGGATGCTCGACTGATGATCGTGATGAAATTCGGCGGCACTAGCGTGGAGTCGGCCGCCGCCATCGCACGCGTCGCCGCCATCGTCAAGGCCCGTCAGCATCGCCGGCCGGTGGTAGTCGTTTCTGCTATGGGCAAGACCACCAACAAGCTGCTTGCCATCGCTAACACCGCCATACACGGCCCGCGCGAGGATTACCTGCGGCAGATCCACGACCTCCGCGATTTCCATTCCCGCGAGGCGCGCCAGGTGGTGCCGCTCGCCGAGCGCGCCGCACTCGATCGCTTTCTCGACGAGCATTTTCAGGAGCTCACCGAGCTCGCCAAGGGCCTGGCCGTGCTCGGCGAGCTCACGCCGCGCTCCATCGACGCCATTTCCAGCTACGGCGAGCGGCTCTCCAGCTACATCGTCACCCAGGCCTTCCGCCACTCCGGCATGGAGACCCGGCACCTGGACTCGCGCGACCTGATCGTCACCGACAAACGCCACACCCAGGCCGCTCCGCTGTTCCCGCAAACTTACGCGCGCCTGGCCGCCACCGTGCCGGCGCTCGCCGCCGAAAGCGTCGTCGTGATAGGCGGCTTCATTTCTGCCAGCGAGGACGGCGTCACCACCACGCTCGGCCGCGGCGGCTCCGATTTAACGGCATCCATCGTGGGCGCGGGCATCGACGCCGAGGAGATCCAGATATGGACCGATGTCGACGGCATGCTCACGGCCGACCCCACAATCCTGCCCGGCGGCCATCGCGTCAAGACCATCTCCTTCGCCGAAGCCGCCGAGCTGGCTTATTTCGGCGCCAAGGTTCTCCATCCGGCCACCGTGCTGCCGGCCATCGAAAAAAGTATTCCGGTGCTGATTCTGAATTCGCGGCGGCCGGACGTTCCCGGCACACGCATCGTGGCCGAACACGTGCACTGCGAAAACGCCGTCAAATCGATCGCCTGCAAACGGAAGATCACCGTGGTCAACATCCATTCCACCCGCATGTTGATGGCACACGGCTTCCTGCGCCGCATCTTCGAAGTTTTCGATCGCTTTGAGACGCCCGTGGACATGGTGGCCACTTCCGAAGTCAGTGTCTCGCTCACCATCGACAATCCCGCTCGTATCGACGAGGTGCTGGCTGAGTTGCGGCAGTTCGCCGAGGCCGAGACCGAGCGCGACCAGGTCATCGTTTGCCTGGTGGGCGAAAACATCCGCTACACGCCCGGCGTTGCGCGCCGCGTCTTCAACGCGCTCGAGGGCATCAACGTGCGCATGATTTCGCAGGGCGGTTCGCTGCTCAACATCAGCTTCGTGGTGGCGGAGAAAGATCTGCGCGCCGCCATCGAAGCTCTGCACCTGGAGTTCTTCAGCGAACTCGACCCGGCCGTGTTTGAGCGCAATGAGGCGGTCCATGTCTGAGCCGCGCCGCCTGGCCATCGTCGGCTACGGCAAAATGGGGATGCTCATCGAGCGTCTTGCGCCGGAGTTCGACTTTCAAGTGGCGCTCAAGCTGGACGAATTCAATAATTCCGAATTCGAGGGTCTGACCGCCGAGAATTTTCGCGATGTCGACGTCGCCGTCGATTTCTCCATTCCCTCCGCCGTGCCATACAACGCAGAGGGCATCGCCGCACTGGGGGTCAACCTGGTCATTGGCGCCACCGGCTGGTTGGATCATCTGGAAGCGGTCCAGGCGGCGGTCGAGCGAAACGGCACCGGCGCTGTGTGGAGTCCGAACTTCTCCATCGGCGTGAACGCGTTTTTCCGGCTGGTGGCGGAGGCCGCGCGCCTTCTCGCAGGTCAACCCGAGTACGGCGCCTGGGCGTGGGAGATTCACCATTCCACCAAAAAGGATGCGCCTTCGGGTACACTACTGAAACTACTGGACGAGATGAGGCATGCCGGCTATGTCCGCGCCATTGACGCCGCGTCGAGCCGCGCTGGCGCGCATCCCGGAACCCATGAGATCGGTTTCGATTCCGCCGCCGACACCATCACCCTGCGCCATACCGCGCGCAGCCGGGAAGGCTTTGCCCGCGGCGCGCTTCACGCCGCGCAATGGATCGCCGGGAAAAAGGGCTTTTACGAATTTAGCGAAGTAGTGTTTCGATGAGGTGGGGCAGGCTTCAGCCTGCCAACGCCCGCTTGCGGGCGCGCTGGATAGGGAGGTGGCACATGTTTACTGGATGCGGAACCGCGCTGGTAACGCCGTTCAAGACTGATCTGTCGCTCGACGAAGCCGGCTTGCGCAAGCTCGTCCGGCGCCAGATCGAAGCGGGCATCAATTTTCTGGTTCCTTGCGGTACCACCGGCGAGAGCCCCACGCTCACGCGCGCCGAGCACCTGCGCGTCATCGAGATCGTGGTCGAAGAGGCGAAGGGCAAAACGCCTGTCCTGGCCGGCGCCGGCGGCTACAACACGCATGAGGTGATCGAGCTCGCAAGCGACCTGAAGCGCATCGGCGTCGATGGCATCCTCTCCGTCACTCCGTATTACAACAAACCCACCCAGGAGGGCCTTTACCAGCACTACAAGGCCATCGCCGGCGCTGTTCGCCTGCCCGTCATCGTTTACAGCGTGCAAAGCCGCACCGGCGTCAACGTGGAGCCGGCCACGCTGGCCCGGCTGGCGCAAATCGAGAACATCGTGGGCGTCAAGGAGGCCTCCGGAAACATTTCTCAAATGGCGAACGTGCTGCACGAAGTGCCGCCGGATTTCATCGTGCTCTCCGGCGATGACGCCATTACCATTCCGCTGATGGCGCTCGGCGGCCGCGGCATTGTTTCCGTGGTGTCGAACCAGATTCCCGGCCCGATGGCGCAGCTCGCCCAAGCCTGCCTGCATGGCGATTTCGACGGTGCCAGGAAAATCCAGGCCCGATACCTGCCGCTCATGAACATCAATTTCATCGAAGCCAACCCGATTCCAGTCAAGGCCGGAATGGCCCTGATGGGCCTGCTGGAGCCCATCTGGCGCCTGCCGCTATGCCCGCCGGCCGCCGCCAATCTGACCCGTATCGAAAAGGTGCTGGAGAGCCTGGGGCTGCTCGGGAGCGTGCCGGTTGCAGGTTGAGATAGAGCGCCTTTACGACGAAAAGCCTGCCGCCTACACCGACGCCCACTTCCGCCTCTTCGCCGCGTTCAAAGCTGCGCTGAACGAAGGCCGCGCACGCGCCGCCGAACCCGATCCCGCCTCGCCCACCGGCTGGAAGGTCAACCAGTGGGTGAAGAAAGGCATCCTGCTCGGCTTCCGCATGGGCGGCGTTATCGACATGTCAATCGATCGGAGCCGACAGCCCTATTTCGACAAATCCACCTACCCGGTAAAATCATTCAGCCCGGCCAGCGGCGTGCGCATCGTGCCCGGGGGATCCAGCATTCGCGACGGCTGTTACATCGGCAAAGGCGTCACCTGCATGCCGCCCATGTTCATCAACGCCGGCAGCTACGTGGATGACGGCACCATGATCGATTCGCACGCGCTGGTCGGCAGTTGCGCACAGGTCGGAAAGAACTGCCACATCTCCGCCGCCAGCCAGATCGGTGGCGTCCTGGAACCGGTGGGCGCGATGCCCGTCATTGTCGAAGATGAGGTGCTCGTCGGCGGCAACTGCGGCATCTATGAGGGCGTCATCGTCAAGCGCCGTGCCGTGCTCGGCACTGGCACCATCCTCAATGCCTCCACCCCGGTCTACGATCTGGCGCGAAACACCGTGCATCGCGCCACCGCGGATCAGCCGCTGGTGATTCCGGAGGAGGCGGTGATCGTGGCCGGCTCCCGCGCCGTCTCCACTTCGCCCGGCAAAGAATGGGGCATCTCCGTCTACACCCCGGTGATCGTCAAGTACCGCGATGCCCGCACCGACGCCCGAATCCAGCTCGAAGATTTATTGCGATAAGTTCGTAACCGTCCTGTTATTTTGCCGTAGGGGCCGGGCATGCCCGGCCTGCCGCCGAAACCACTTTGCGCAACGCGCGCCCTGCCCTTCCGGTATAATTAACAGAGATGGTTTTCGTGCCGCCCGCAGAATCGGGCCGTCGAAGGTCCGGACAGTTCCCATCGGAATCTCCCGTCTTGTCCCAGTTTTTCTCATGGAGGTACCAGTCCCCCCCGCATGAAAGCTAGCGTGTGCATTCAAAGAGGTGTCGAGAATCTGTTTGGCACCCGCGATGAAAATATCCGGCTGATTGAGTCCGGATTGAGCGTCCACACCCAACTGGTCGACAACAACATCGAAATCGAAGGCGAAGCGGAGAATGTGATCCGCGCGGAGAACATCCTCGAGGATTACAACCGGCTGGTCAAGGAAGGCCACGTTTTCAATAACGGTGACCTCAACAGCTACCTGCGCGTCGTGACCATCGATTCCGAGGTGTCGCTGCGCGCGTTGGTCCAAAGCGGCAAACAGCGCAATTTCGGCAAGAAGATGCTGGCGCCGAAAACCGTGAACCAGCGCCGCTATCTGGAAGCCATCGAGCGCAACGACCTGGTCTTCGGGATCGGCCCTGCCGGCACCGGCAAAACGTACCTGGCCGTCGCCATGGGCGTCTCCGCGCTCATGAACAAGTCCGTTGCCCGCATCATCCTCACCCGCCCGGCCGTCGAGGCCGGCGAGCGCCTCGGGTTCCTGCCGGGTACCCTGCAGGAGAAAGTGGATCCTTACCTGCGCCCGCTTTATGACGCGCTCTACGACATGCTTGACAGCGAGCGCGTCGAAAAACTCCTGGAGCGCAACGTGATTGAAGTCGCGCCCATCGCTTTCATGCGCGGCCGCACGCTGAATGACAGCTTCATCATTCTGGACGAAGCGCAGAACAGCACTTCCGAACAGATGAAAATGGTGCTCACGCGCCAGGGATTCAATTCCAAAATGGTGGTCAATGGCGACATCACGCAGATCGATCTGCCGAACGGCCGCCGCAGCGGATTGATCGACGCCATGGAGGTGCTCAAGGGAGTCGAGGGTATCAGTTTCGTGCCGTTCGACGAACGCGACGTCGTCCGTCATTCGCTGGTACAACGAATCGTCAAGGCCTACGAGCGCTACAACGACACCATCGGCGCCGGCCGGCAGCTCAGCTTGAAGCTTGCCGAACCCGCCGGCGAGACCACCGCCGCAGTGGAACCCTCGCGCACTGAAGCCGCGCCCGGTGATGCCGCACCCGCCGAGTCCGCTCCCGGCGAGATGGCGCCCCGCGCCTGAGCGCCGCCATGTCTGCTCCCGAAGGCAGTACGGTTACTTTCTGGCGTCGGCAGGCCGAGGTGCGTCCAGGCAGCGTACTTCGTTTCGCACACACGCTGCAGGCGACGGTCGCGCACGGCCGCCCGTTTGACTGTCTCGTCACCGGCGATGCCCACATGCGGCGCCTGAACCGCGAGTTTCGCGGCAAAGACCATCCGACCGACGTTCTCTCGTTTCCAGCCGATGGCGGTGCGAGCGCCGCTGCCGGTAAGCGGCGAGCCGGCGACATCGCCATCTCGCTGCCGCGGGCGCGCGCGCAGGCCCGCCGCTTCGGACACTCAACCGAACAGGAGATCCGCATCCTGATGCTGCACGGCCTGCTACATCTGCTGGGCCTGGATCACGCAAGCGACGGCGGGCGGATGGCGCGCGCCGAAAAGCGCTGGCGCCTGCGCCTCGGTCTGCCGGACGGCCTGATTGAGCGGGTGCGGCCATGATCCTGGCGGTTATCCTCGCGGCGCTCATTGCGACCCCGGTGCTGGGCCTGGTCACCTTCGTGCAGCTTCTTTATCTCGAAAGCATGCGCCTGCGCACGCGCGACCTGCCTGCATTGAAGTTCTTCAAGGAAACGCTCGAAGACAAGCTCGGTTTGAAGACCGAGGATGGCGCGGGAGCGTTTTCGATCATTAAACATACTCTCCTGGTGCTGCTTGGCATTTTCTATTTCGCGTGGTTCGCCGACGGCGAGCCGTGGAATGCGGCCGTCTTCTGGCAGGCCGTGCTGACGGTCTGGCTGGTGATGATGGCGGTCGCCTATGCGTTGCCGCAGCTGCTTTACCGGCGCACTTCCGGCCGCTGGCTGCTGCCCCTCCTTTCGTTGTTACGTGGCCTCGCCTGGCTGGCGCGGCCGTTTGTGGCGCTCCTGGGCTTCTTTCAATCGCTGATCGATCTCGCCGACGACTCCGGCGCCCAGGAGGAGCAGCCCACGCCCGCGGAGAACATCGAGGCGCTGATTTCCGCCGGCCAGGAAGAAGGATTGATCGAAGAGCAGGATCGCAAGCTGATCCAGTCCGTGGTCGAGTTCGGCGACAAAGTGGTGCGCGAAGTCATGACGCCGCGCCCCAGGATCGTCGCGATTCCGGCCGATTCAACCCTCGAGGAACTCCGTCAGCTGGTGATCAACGAGCAGTATTCGCGCATTCCCGCCTTCGAAAAGAACATCGACCAGATCACCGGTTTCGTCCATGTCCGGGACATGTTCGAGCTCGAAGAGGAGGACCGCGCCAGGCGCCTGGTGCGGGAACTGGTGCGCCCCGTTCCGTTCGTGCCGGAAACCAAGCCGGTAAGCGACCTGATGCGGCACATGCAGCAGGAAAACACCCACATGGTGATCGTGGTGGACGAGTATGGCAACACCGCCGGCCTGGCGACCATGGAGGATCTGCTCGAAGTGATCATCGGCGAGATCCGCGACGAACACGAGCCGAGCACCGATGTGATGGACGACGGGCGCGGCGGCTTCATCGTCGCCGGTAATTTCGACCTCGACCGCGTGGCCGACCTGCTCGAATCGTTCCACCGCGAAGAGGACGTTGAATCGACCACCGTGGGCGGCCTGGTCAGCGAGTGGCTGGGACGCGTGCCGAAGCCCGGCGAACTGGTGGACCGCGACGGCATTCGCGTAGAAGTGCTGGCCTCCGACGAATGGCGCGTCGAGCAGGTTCGCATCAGCAAGTCCCAGGCGGTGACGCATGAGTGAACCGTTCCGATCCGGATTCGTCTCCCTGATCGGGCGGCCCAACGTCGGCAAATCGACGCTGCTCAACGCCCTGGTCGGCCAGAAGCTGGCGATCGTCGCGGACAAGCCGCAAACCACGCGCACTTCGATACAGGGCGTGCTCACCGTTCCCGGCGCACAGATCGTGTTTCTCGACACGCCGGGCATCCACCGCGCCGATACGGCCTTGAACAAGCGCCTCATGGATGCGGTGAGGGCTGCGGTGGAGGAGCGCGACCTGCTGCTGCTGCTCGCCGATGTCAGCCGCCCTCTCGGCAAGGAAGACCGCCAGGCCATCGATCTGGCGCGCAAGAGCCAGGCGCCCGTGGTGCTGGTACTCAACAAGATCGACCTGGTAAAAGATAAATCGTTGCTCCTCCCGATGATCGATCAGTATCGCGCCGCCTTCGAGTTCGCTGGTTATGTGCCCGTCTCGGCGACTAAGGGCCAAGGCCTCGACGAGTTGAAGAAGGTCATCCTGCAACACCTTCCGGAAGGCCCGGCTTATTTCCCCGAGGACCACGTCACCGACCAGCCTGAGCGGTTTCTTGCCGCCGAGCTGATTCGCGAAAAAATTCTCCAGGCGACCCGCCAGGAGGTGCCGCACTCGATCGCGGTGATTGTGGATCAGTGGGAAGAGGCCGGGCGGCTCACGCGAATCTTCGCCACGATCCGCGTCGAGAGGGCCGGCCAGAAAGCCATCGTCATCGGTACCAGGGGCGCCATGCTGAAGAAGATCGGCACCCTGGCCCGGAAGGAAATGGAGTGGTTGTTCGGCGTAAAAATCTATCTTGACCTGCACGTCCGCGTGCAGCCCGGATGGCGCGACAAGGCCGCGTTCTTAAATGCGCTCGACTGGCGTACAATGGCCGGAGACGATGATGGTTAAATTATTCGCTCTCTCGATGGCTCTCATCATGCTGGCCGCCGCCTGCCTCGCCGCGGAAAAAGCTGCGACCGACGACGTGATCTACGATCAGGTTCGCATCAAGCTCTCCGGTGACCCAGTAGCCAAAGGCGGTGCCTTCAATGTCGACGTCAAGCAGGGAGTGGTTACCCTCACCGGCGTGGCCGAGACCGAACAGCAAAAGGAACGGGCCGGCAAGTTGACGAAGAAGGTGAACGGCGTCAAGCAGGTGGTCAACAACCTCACCGTCGCCAAAGGCGGTAAGTGACCGGCGCCCGAGGCGGCCAATGAACGTCGCCGGAGGCAGCAGGTGATGCGCGCCGCGCGCTGGGGCGCCGCGGCTGCGGTCTTAGCGCCCGTCTTGCTGGCGCAGGACTCGGCGCACTTTGAACTGCAGCTGCTGGGCAAGGGCTATACCTATACCGACGGCCCCGCCTGGTCCAAAGACGGCTTCCTGGTCTTCAGCGACACCCCGGCCGACCGGCTGCTCAAATGGGTGCCCGGCCAGGATCCGCAGGTCTATCGTGAAAACGTGCTCGGGCCCGCCGGTAACGCATTCGACGCCCAGGGCCGTCTGTACACTTGCGAGACCAGGGCCAGGCGCGTCACGCGCACCGACCGGAAAGGCGCCATCGAGGTGCTGGCGGACCGCTGGGATGGCAAGCGTTTGAACGCTCCGAACGATATCGTGGTGAGCCGCAACGACCACGTTTATTTCACCGACCCCGCCTTCGGCAGCCAGGCCGACCATCGCGAGTTGGACTTCTACGGCGTGTACCACATCCCGCCAAAAGGGCCACTCGAAATCGTGGCCAAGCTTGCCAGCAGGCCCAATGGAATTGCGCTCTCGCTCAATGGCCGCGTATTGTACGTCACCGATTCGGACCACCGCAGCGTGCTGGCCTACGATCTGGATCACACTGGCCAGCCCGCCAGCCAGCACACGCTCGTGGAAAATACCGGAGCCGTGCCGGACGGCATCCGCGCGGATGAGAAAGGCAATCTGTACGTCGCTGCGCGCGGGATTCTGGTGTACAGCGCTGCGGGCCAGTTGCTCGATACCATCCCGGTGAGCGATCCGCCCTCTAACTGCGGGTTCGGTGAAGCCGACGGCCAATCGATGTTCATCACTGCCCGGCGCAACGTGTATCGCGTCCGCGTACTGATCAAGGGAGCCGGTTTCGATGAGCGCCGGTGACCAGTCCGCCGTGGCGCAGGCTGTCCAGCCTGCTGTGTCGAGAGTCATCTCGACATTTCTTGGTCCGCGCAGCTCTCTCCCAAACGCGGCGCCTGGATTGCATGACCACGAGACCTAAGACCACCCCAAAACCGCCGGCGGGCGCGCGCGGCTCCGATTGGAGCCACGACCGTGAGGGAGTGGTTCGCCCGAAGACCGCGACACCACCTGGAAGAAACGGGGAAAGTAAGGACGACCGCCGCTATCCCCAGCGGCCGATCATTGGGGTCGGCGCGCTAATCTTTCGACGCGGCCGTATTTTGATGGCGCAGCGGGGCAAGGAGCCGCTGAAAGGCGTGTGGTCGCTGCCCGGCGGCGCCCTCGAGATCGGCGAGTCGCTCGACGCAGCCATTCGCCGCGAGGTCCGCGAGGAGACCGGCCTGGAAGTGAAGCCGCTGAGAGTCTTCGAGATTTTCGAGCGCATCCTGCGCGATTCGCGGGGCGCACCGGAATATCACTACGTCTTGATCGATTACATTTGCGGCGCGATCGGCGGCGACCTGCGCGCCGGCGACGATGTGTGCCGCGTGGAATGGGTGCTGCAGCGTGACTTGCCGAAATTGGAAATCACGGCAGGCACGCTGGCGGTGATCAGAAGAGCCTTCAAAGTCCGAGGTAGGACAGACGATCGGTCCTTGTCGTCTGTCAGTACGTCGCGCTCCAGTACAACGTGACGAGCAAGAAAACCACAGGGATGTAGACGTACACCAAGCTCATGCCTTTTCGAGTCGAAGCCATGACCCCCGACGACTGGCCCACGGTGCTTGCAATATACGAAGAGGGCCTGGCCACTGGCCTGGCGAGCTTTGAAGTCGCTGCTCCTTTGTGGGAGGAATGGGATCAAGCGCGATTGCCTCATTCGCGATTGGTGGCGCGGGACGTCACGGTTCTCGGCTGGGCCGCGCTAAGTGCTGTCTCGCGGCGCGCCTGTTATGCGGGCGTCGCGGAAGTCACGATCTATGTGGCGGCTGCAGCGCGAGGACGCGGCGTCGGCCGGGTTCTGCTGGAGAAGCTGGTCGAGTCCGCCGAGGCCCACGGGATCTGGACCTTGCAGGGCGCCACGTTTGCGGAGAACGCGGCCAGCCTGGCGCTTCAGGCGCGTTGCGGCTTTCGGGTTATGGGGCGGCGGGAGCGCATCGCCAGGCGCAACGGCGTGTGGCGCGATACGATACTGACTGAACGACGCAGCAAGAGAGTTGGAGTGGACTAGGTATGCGATTTTGTGGCCGCCGTGGCGCCTGGTCGCGCGACTCGCGGGCGAGGCCTGCCTCGCCCCTACTAGAAAGAACGCGAAATGCGAGACAACGTCCGGCCGCACACTGTAGGGGCCGGGCATGCCCGGCCCGCCTGCCCGCCGTAACGCCCTCTGCATTCCCGGGATTCGACTCTTGAAAACCAGCGCTGACGTGCTCGAATTCGAACCTCTCCGCCAGCTCGTGGGGCGTCACGTGGCGAGCCCGATGGGGCGCCGCGAGCTGGAAAAGGTCGAACCGCACGCAGACCGCGATCGCCTGCTCGAAGACCTGGCCGAAGCCGGGGAAGCCATCGAGTATCTTCGTTCCGCGGCGCGCCCGCAGCAGACTGGCCGGGGCGCAGCCATTCGCATCGATTTCGGCGGCCTGCCCGACGTCGAGCCGGCTGTCCAGAAACTGCACATCGAAGGCGCCGGCCTGGAGCCCAAGGAGATCTACGACCTTTTTGCGCTGCTCGACCGGGCGGCGGACGCCAAGTCCGTGCTCAGCGCCGCATCGGGCCGCTTCCAGCGCCTGGGGGTGCGCGGCCAGTCGATCGGCGATTTTCGCGCCCTCCTTCAGGACCTGGAAGGTAAAATCCTGCCCGACGGCACGGTCGCCGATCACGCCAGCGTCGCGCTCGCCAGGCTGCGCCGCGAAATGGAGCGGCAGAAGAAGGCGATCCAGGAATCGCTCGAGCGCTTCCTCAAAGCACACCGTGAGGAAGGCATCCTCCAGGAGGAGTTCGTCACCATCCGCAATGAGCGTTTCGTGGTGCCGGTGATCGCGGGCCAGCGGCGCAAGCTGGATGGCGTGATTCACGGCGCCAGTTCCAGCGGACATACCTTGTTCGTCGAGCCGCTCGAGACCATCGACCTCAACAACGAGCTGGTGAGGCTCGTCGAGGAGGAAGCTCGCGAAGTCCACCGCATCCTGCTCGAGATGACGGACCGGCTGCGCGGCCACGCCGATTCCATCCGCCAGACACTCCAGGTGATGGCGGAGCTGGACCTGATCTTCGCCAAGGCGCGCTTCGCCATCGAATTCGACTGCGTCATCCCGCGTTTTGGCGACCGCCTTCTGCTGCGTGACGCCCGCCACCCGCTGCTGGAGGACGTGCTCCGCCGCCGCCAGCGCAAGCCCGTGCCGGTCTCCCTGGAACTGGCGCGCGAGCGCCGCACGCTGCTCATCAGCGGCCCCAACACTGGGGGCAAGACCGTGACTCTCAAGACGGTCGGGCTGCTCAGCCTGATGGCGCAGGCCGCCCTGCCCGTGCCCGCGCTGGAAGCTGAATTCCCGGTATTCGAACAGGTGCTGGCCGATATCGGCGATTACCAGTCGATCCAGGAAAACCTCAGCACCTTCTCGGCGCACGTCTCGAACATCCGCGAAATGGCCCTCGACGTGACGCCCGGCACGCTGGTGCTGCTCGACGAGCTGGGCGCTGCCACCGACCCGGAGGAGGGCGGCGCGCTGGGCGTGGCGGTGGTGGACCACTTCCGCGCGGCCGGCGCATTCACCATCGTCTCCACCCATCTGATGGCGCTCAAGATCTACGGCGCTTCCACGGACGGCGTGGTGAATGGATCGATGGGCTTCGACGAAGACACCTTCGAGCCTACCTTTCATCTGCAACTCGGGCTGCCCGGAAAGTCGGCCGGCCTGGAGATCGCCACCCGCCTGGGAATGCCCGAAGACATCATGCGCCGCGCACGGGTCTCGTTAAGCGATCGCGAGCGCGATGTGACGCGATTCCTCAGCGAACTCGACCGTCGCGTGCGGGAGAACCAGGCGCTCGAGCAGAGCCTGCGCGAAAAACTCCTTGCGCAGGAGCGCGGTGAGAAAGAGATCGCGCGCGAGTGGGAGCGGCGCGAGACCGCCAAGCTCAAGGAACTGGAACGCCGCACCGAGGAGGCTCTGGCGAAGTTTGACGAGCACGCGCGGGAAACGATCGAGAAGATCGCGCAAGCGGGCGACCGCCGCAAGGCGGAGCAGGACGCACAGAGGCGCGTGGCCAAAGCCAAACGCGAGCTGCGCGAAGATTTCGAGACAACCGTCCTAGCCACCGAGGATGATGCGCGGCAGGACCGCATCCAGCCGCTGCGCATTTCCGAGGGCGCGCGGGTGCGGCTCAAGAACGTTCGCGAGCCGGCTCGCGTGAGCCGGTTTCTGGCCAACGACCGCATCGAAGTCGAAGCCGGATTCCTCCGCTTGCAGATCTCGCGCGACGACGTGATCGAGGTGCTCCCGGAGAGCGGCGGCGCGGCCGGCAAGCTGCCGCAGGGCGTGACGTACAAGCCGGCGCCCCAGCTGACGCCCGCCTTCCAGGAGATCAATGTGATCGGCCGCCACGCCGAGGAAGCACGCGACGCGGTGGATGAATTCCTGGACCGCGCCGTGATGGCCACCGCTTCTCGGGTTCGAATCGTGCACGGCCACGGCATGGGCGTGCTGCGCAAGACCATTCAGGAACTGCTCAGCAGCCATCCGCACGTAGCGAAGTTCTATCCCGCGCCGCAGCAGGAAGGCGGCGCCGGCGCCACCATCGTGGAACTTCGGGAATAGGTGGGGCATGCTTCTAGCTTGCCGGCGCCCGCTTGCTGGTGCAGGTTCTTGAGGCTGAAGATCAGGTGCTACTCCGGCTCCTCTGCTTCCGGCGGTTCCCAGGCGTCCAGCAGTTCCGGATTCTTCGCGAACCGCTTCAGCACGCGCACGATTTCCCCCGACCGGAAGCCGGCGTGAAGCAGCCTGCGGTACGCGGCCGCCATGTCCTTGTCCGTCTCGAAGAGTCCCTCGCGCGGAGCGAGGCGATACTTGCGGCGAACCCAGTCCTCGATCAACGCCGTTTCGTCGACTCCCTGGTAGACGTCGCGGACGGTGCGCTCGGCCAGCGCGGGAGCCACCCGCCGGCGCCGCAAATCCTGGACCACGCGCGTGCTTCCCAGTTTGTCGCCCGAGAGGCGTGCGGTGGCAAACGTTTCGGCGAACCGGCGGTCGTTCAGATAACCCAGATCCTTGAGGCGCGCCACCGCGTAATCGACGTCGGCTTCGCGCTGCGCCCGGCGGCGCAGTTTCTCGCGCAACTCCCCGGTGGAATATGCCCTGCCGGCGAGGAGCCGCAGCGCGTAAGTCCATAATTTCTCGGCGTTCAGGCGGCGGTCCGGCTTTTCCGGCATGATTGGGGTTCTTATGCGGAGTATACTGAAGTTTGGCTCGAATTGAGACGGGTGAGCCGAAGGGTAGAGGAGGAATACGATGGATAAGAACGGACTTTCGGCATTCTTATTGGGCCTTGGCGTAGGGGTCGGCTTAGGTATCTTGTTCGCCCCCAAGTCCGGCGAGGAAACACGCGAATACTTGCGTAGCAAGGCCAACGAGGGCAGCGATTTGCTCAAGGAGCACACCTCGGATTTGAAACAGACTGCCGCTGAGTGGGTGGACAAAGGCAAAGACGCCCTGAACCGCCAGAAGGGCAATCTGGCTGACGCGGTGGAAGCCGGCAAACAGGCATATCGCGATGCGCGCGGGCCGCAGAAGCCCGCCGAAGAGACCGTTTAGTCAATCGGGCGGGACGGAACTGACGGCATGACCGACGAGATTTTTCGCTGGATCGCGACTGCGGGCGTGGTGCTCGTCACCATTGCGTTCGTGGTGCAGGCGCTGGCAGCCGTAGCTGTCTCTCGTGGGCTGCGCCGCATGCAGGAAAAGATCACCGGTTTCCTGGCCAGCGCCGAACCCGCCATAGCCCGCATGGAGCCGATGATCGAGCGCGCCACGGTATTGATGGATACGGCTACGCCGCAGCTCGAGATCGTCGGCGCCACCATCGAAAAGGCCGGCCCCGTTCTGGAAAGGGCGCGCGTCACGCTCGACAAGGCGAGCGTCGCCATTGATCGCGCCGGGCCACTGGTGGATCAAGCCAGGACGACGCTGGCCAATGCCAACCTGGTGATTGAAGAGAACCGCCCGCGGGTTTCGGAAATCACCGACCAGATAGCCGGAATCGCGCGGGCCGGACGCGAACAGGCGGATCGCCTGGGCGGATTGCTGGAAGACGCCGGCGACCGTGCCCGCGCGCGGCTGGCGCAAATCGACGATGCGGTTACGGAGACCGTAGAGCAGGTGGGCGAAGTCGGCGGCGCAGTGAAGCGCGCCGTGATGCGCCCGGTGCACGAAGCCAACAGCGTGGCTGCTGGAATCTCAGCAGCCGTTTCGACCCTGGTGAAAGGCCGCAAATATCCCCCCGATATGGCCACTCAGGACGAGGAGATGTTCATCTGACGCAACCCAAGAACGGGTTGACTTCCCATTTTTCTTTCTCCACCGTGCAAGAATCGCGCCCGGATATCGCTGTTCCTTGATGGAGGCGATGCAGATGCAATATCCGATGATTCTTTTGGCCCTTACGGGCACGCTGGTCTTAGCGGGCTGTGACAGCCCGGCCCTGATCTCCCTGGAGCCGGCGGCAATTGCCGATCAGGAAGCCGGCTTCGACGCGAACCTGGCTGGGGCGTGGCAAGCCAGGGAGGGAGGCGACCTTTGCGTCATCCGGCACGGGGATGGCAACGCCTACACCGTCACCTATCTCAGTGATGGCAGTTCGCGAAAGTTCGACGCCCTTCTGTTCCAGGCCGGACAAGCCTCGCTTTTAGACCTCTCCCCGCAGGACTCGGACGACTTTCAGACTCCAGGCCACGCCTGGATCCGGATCTGGACTACAAATGGAAGCCTTCGCTGGACCTTTCTGGACTCCGAGTGGCTCCGGCAGCAAGCCGCGCAGGAACTGCCGAACCGGGCGCGCGACAACAGCAGGATACTGCTCACGGCGCCATCCACCTCGCTGCGCAGTTTCTTGGCGAAGTACGCCGCCGATGACAGATCGCACGGTGAGGTGGAAGACTGGCAGCGGCTCCAGTAGTCCACTTTCGCGCATGCCAGAGCGTGTTTTCTCGTATCATGAACCTGATGCCGGCTGTCGATGGCTCTCGTCGATTGATGACAGCTGGCCGCGGCGATGGAAGCTAAAACCTCGACGTTCACCCTACTGGAGAAGGCGAAGGCCGGCGATGAACAGGCGCTCTCGCTGGTATTCGAACAGTATCGGCGACGCCTCTCCGTCCTGGTGCATTTCAAGCTCAGCCCGCGTTCCCGCGAGCTCTCGGAGGTAGACGACGTAGTGCAGGAGACGTACCTGCGCGCTTTTCGCGACGTGGATCGTTTCACGTATCAGACTCCGGGGAGCTTTCTGCGATGGCTCTCCTCGATTGCCGATCACGTGATCGTCGACCAGGTGCGCTATCGGAATCGCGACCGCCGTGCCGGTGAAGAGGTCCCGTTTCGGAGCCAAAGCAACCCGCTTGGCCCCGAGCCCGTCGACACCAGAACGCCCAGCCGGCTGCTCGGCCAGCAGGAGGCCGTGGAGCGGCTCCTCGAGCGCCTGAATGGGCTTCCCGAGGATTACCGGCAGGCCATCCTGCTGGCCAAGATCCAAGGCCTTTCGACCGCCGAAATGGCCGAATGTCTCGGCAAGTCTCGCGAACAGGTCGCCCTGCTGGTCTATCGGGCGGTGAAGCGTTTCCGGAGTTTGTGCGACCGAGGGGAAGCGTGATGGACGACGAGCACGAGCTGCGCCTGGCGCAATCGTTCGCGGACATTCTGGATGGCCGCGCGCGCGGTGAGGACAGCCCGGAACTGGTGGGCGAGCTGGCGGTGCTGGCCGAGATCGATCGCGCGCTCGACCCCGCGCATCTCCCCGAGCGGCTCTCCGGCCACAAAATCGTGGCCGAGATCGGCTCCGGCGGGATGGGCCGCGTGCTGCTCGCCATCGACGAAGCATTGGACCGCAAGGTTGCCATCAAGACACTTGCCCCTCGATACGCGGACATCCCCGCGGTGCAGGCCCGCTTCATGGGCGAGGCTCGTGCCATGGCGCGCCTGTCGCATCCCAATATCGTGCGTATTTACAATCTGGGCCCCGCCGAGGAAACGCCCCACTTCGTGATGGAGTTTGTGGAAGGCGCGCCGCTGACGAAAGCCGCCGCGCCGCTGACGTTCGAGCAAAAAGCGGAACTGATGAACAAGGTGGCGGCAGCTGTCGGGTTCCTGCACCAAGGGGGGATGCTGCATCGGGATTTGAAGCCGGCCAACATTCTGGTGGGCGCGGACCTGGAGCCGAAGATCCTCGATTTCGGACTGGCGCTCGATCTCGGTATGCACGAAAGGCTTTCGAGAATCGGCGAGATCGCCGGCACGCCCGAGTATCTTTCGCCCGAACAGGCGCGCGGTGCTGAGAGGCTGGACGCGCGCAGCGACGTTTTCTCCCTGGGCGCGGTGCTCTATGAATTGCTGGCGGGCGAGCCGCCGTTTCGCGGCGAGACGACGGTGGAGCTGCTGCGCAGCATCCGCGAGCAAGAGCCGGCGCTGCCCCGCCGGCAGAACCCGCTGATCCCCAAAGGCCTGCAGGACATCTGCCTGAAGGCTCTGGAAAAAGATCCCGCGCACCGCTACGGTTCGGCGCGCGAAATGGCGGACGACTTGCGCCGCTTTCTCGCAGGCGAGGCGGTGCTGGCTGAGCCTGCCGCCTATACGCGGCTGATCGCCGACAAGGTGGGCGATCATTTGCGTGACCTGGAGAGCTGGCGGCGCGACCAGGTGGTCTCCGACACCGAATACGAAGGCATTCGCAAACGATATGAACACTTGTTGGAGCGCGAGGATGCCTGGATCATGGAGGCCCGCCGCCTCACCCTGCCGCAGGTCAGCCTTTATCTGGGTGCGTGGATTCTGGCGGTTGGGGTCGCGCTGCTGACCTTCTTCCGTTACCGGGCGATGGCTGGGGCGCCTGCTGTACTGGTTGCCTGGGCGGCTGCCGCGCCGATGGCATGGATCGGCATCCGCACCTGGAAGGGTGGATACCATCGCGTCGCGATCGCCTACCTGCTCGCCTTTTGCGTGGTGGTGCCGGTATCGATGCTGGTCACCCTGGAAGAAGCAGGCTTCTTCCACTCGCTTACACACGCGAACGCGAACCTGGAGCTCTTCCACCGGCTCGGAGTCGACAAACAGGCCACCAATGCGCAGTTATGGTGGGCGCTGCTGGCGGGGCTGCCGGTCTGCTGGTGGCTGCGGCGTTTCACGCGTGCGCCGGTCTTCTCGCTCATGTTCTCGTCGGTGGCCGCCCTGCTCTGCCTGACCACCCTGCTCCGCATGGGCCTGATCGATTGGCTCGACAACGACCCCGGCCGCTTCTACTTCCGCCTGCTCCCTTGCGCCGCGCTCTTCATGGCCGCCGGGTTCGGCCTGGAACGTCTCGGCCGGCCTGACGACTCGCGCTACTTCTATCCGTTCGCCGTCGCGTTCACCTGGGCGGCGCTGAGCGGTGTCGCAACGTTCCACGAACCTTACGCCAAATGGCTGCAAGCGACCGCGCCCTGGACGCGCGGCCAAATCGAATACCTGTTCATCGTCAACGCTGCAATCTATTCTGTGCTCGACCGTATCTGCGAGCAGCTTGCTTCGGCACAGGTGCACATGGTGGGCCGCGCTTTCCGCTTCGTGATACCGGGGCACGTGATGACATCGCTGTTTCTGTTGGGCCTCAATGCAAATTCGCGCATCGAACAGCGTGTCTTCGAGTGGCTGTTACCGGCGGTGGCCTGCGTGTTCGTTTTTGCGAGCATCCCGCATCAGATGAAAAACTTCTTTGCCTCGGGCCTGCTGTTCTTTGCCATTGGTGTATTCCGGCTGCAGCAGAATGTGTTTCCGGACCGTGCCGGCTGGCCAGTTTTCCTGCTCGGGTGCGGCCTGGCTCTGATGGTGGCGGCCGCGAATTATGCGCCGTTGAAGGTGAGCCTGGCGGGAATGCTGAAGCGAATGAGCCGATGAGGCGGCAGCAGTCCACCTGAGAGCCGGTCGACGTCGAGATCTATCATGTACGCGTTTTATACTATGTAACTTGAATGCCATTCACTGCTATGCAAGCGGTTGCGCGGAGTCCCGCTTCATCCACGCCGCCACCAGGCGCAGTTCTTCGTAGGTCACATCCGGCGGCAGCGCGTCCTTGAGGGTTTTCAGGCGGTCGGTGCCCAGCCGCCGGGCGGCCTCAGCGATTTCGTTGTGGCGGGCTTCGCCTCCCACCCAATCCATGCGGTAATCGACTTTGCCTTCGGCGACTAACCCGGCCACCACTTCAACCACGGTGGAAAGGCGGCGGCCGCGAACGCGGGCGATCTCTTCCAGCGCCTTCCCCTCGGCGAGCAGGGCGAGCGTCTCCTCCGCCGGGGAAGCCTGGCGCTCCTGGCGTTCGGCGCGCGCTCCGTTGCGGAAGGCTTCGAGGGCGGCGGAGATTTCGCCGCCGTACATTTCGGCCTTGCGCTCGCCGAAGCCGAAAACCCCCAGCAGCTCGCGCAGGTTGGCCGGGCGCTTGCGGCAAAGGTCTTCCAAAGACGCATCGGAAAGAACGACGTAGGCCGGAACGGCGGCACGCTTCGCAGTGCTGGTGCGCCACTGCCTTAGAAGCTCGAACAGCTCAGTGTCGACTGGACGCGCCGCAAGCTCGCCCGCGCGTACGGGCTGGGGTTCACGATCCGTCGCACTGCGCGGGGCCGCGACTCGCGGAACTTCGGCTTGCGCCGCTCGCTTCTTCTTCTTGGCTTTCGCGAACGACTCGACGATCGGCTCATCAAGCCATGCCGGCCGGTTGCCACAGACGTCGCACATATCGCAGCGCGTCCACTTGGGTGTCTGTCCGAAATGCTGGCAGATCTGCAGGTGGCGGCAGCGGGCGCTCTCGGCGAAGCGGCGCACGGTATGGTACCGCTGCCAGGCGCGCTCCTTTTCCTGCGGGTCCTGCAGCTGGTCGATAAAGTAGGCCAGCAGGCCAGTATCCTTGGGCTGCCAGAGCAGGACGCAATCTGCGGGCAAGCCGTCGCGGCCGGCGCGGCCGGCTTCCTGATAATACTGCTCGATGGATTTGGGCAGCGAGGTGTGGATGACGGCGCGCACGGCTGCTTTATTGATGCCCAGGCCGAAGGCGATGGTACCGACCAGCACGCGCACGTCATCGTTCATCCAGCGTTCCTGGTTGCGGCGCCGGTCATCGGCTTCCATCTGGCCGTTGTATGGGACGGCGGGAATATCGTGGTTGCCCAGGAAGTCGACCAGTTCCTCGACCAGGGCGATGGTGGGCGCGTAGACGATGATGCTTTGTCCGGCATAGGCGCGTGCGGCCTGCAGCAGGCGCTGGCGGTGTGCGTTCTTGGCGCATTCTTCGACCACGTAGCGCAGATTGGCGCGGTGAAAACTGGCAATGTATTTGTGCGGGTCGCGCAGCCGGAGCTGTTCGAGAATGTCGTGCCGGACGCGGCGCGTTGCGCTGGCGGTAAATGCGGCGATCGGGACTTCTGGGAAGTTCTGGCGCAGCGAGGCGAGCTGGCGGTATTCGGGGCGGAACTCGTGTCCCCATTCTGAAATGCAATGCGCCTCATCGATGGCGAACAGCGCCAGCGGCACCTTGACGAGCCAGGTCACGGTATCTTCCCGCGCCAGCCGTTCGGGCGAAAGATAGAGCAGGCGGTAAGCGCCCTGGGTGGCCGCGCGCATCACGGCGCGCTGCTCCTCTCCCGGCATCGTGCTGTTCAGCATGGCGGCGGGGATGCCCATATCGGCGAGCTGCGCCACCTGGTCCTGCATGAGGGCGATCAGCGGGCTGACCACCAGCACCGTGCGGCCGCTGACCAGCGCCGGAAGCTGGTAGCAGAGCGACTTGCCGCCGCCGGTGGGCATGACGACGGCGGCGTCGTGCCCGTCCATCAGGCTCTGAATGATACGCTCCTGCAGCGGCCGGAACGAATCGTAGCCCCAGTACTTCTTCAGGGCTTGCTGGAGGTCGGGCACGTGGAAACTACGAGTGTATCAACCGTACAACGGCGGACGGCGCTGCGCGGAGCATCTCCGCGACCGTCTTGCGGCTCACGGGATGGCGCAGGTCCGGGGCGAGGTCGTTGAGCGGAACGAGCACGAAACGCCGATCGCACATGCGCGGATGCGGAATTTCCAGCTGGCCACCGTGCATGACAGCCGCACCGTAGAACAGGATATCGATATCGATGGTGCGCGGCCCTTTGGGCACGGTGCGCACACGGCCCAGCACTCGCTCGACCTTCTGCACGCGCGCCAGAAGCTGCAAGGGGAACAGCGAGGTTTCCGCTTCCACCGCCAGGTTGAGGAACCAGCGTTGATCCGCGTAATCGACCGGTTCCGTTTCGTAGATGGGAGAAATGCGCAGCACGCGCAAAGCGGGCGCGGCGAGGCACTCGATGGCCGCATGCAGATTAGCCTCGCGGTCGCCGATATTGGAGCCGAGGCTGAGATAGGTGAGCTTCAACTCAAAACAGTCCCGGCTGGCCGTCGGTGCGCAGCTTGCGCTTCACGTGGAAGTAGTCGAACGCCAGGTCGGTTCCAACGCGGCCGCGGGGCGTGCGATTCAGGAAGCCGAGCTGGATAAGATAAGGCTCGTACACTTCCTCGATCGTGTCGGCCTCCTCGGAAATCGACGCGGCAATGGTGCCGACGCCGACCGGGCCTCCACGGTACTTCTCAAGTATCGTCAGCATGATCTTCTGGTCGATCTCGTCCAGGCCGTAGCGGTCGACGTCGAGCAGGTTGAGCGCCGTCTGGGCCACGGGCAGCGTGATGCGGCCATCGGCTCGCACTTGCGCATAGTCGCGCACGCGGCGCAGCAGGCGGTTGGCGATGCGCGGTGTGCCGCGGCAGCGCCGGGCCAGTTCCTCGGCGGCGCCCTCTTCAATCTCCACGCCGAGCAGTTTCGCCGAACGGTTGACGATGGCCTTCAGCTCCTCGACGGTGTACGGATCGAGGCGCAGCACCAAACCGAAACGGCCGCGCAGCGGCGCGCTGACCAGGCCCTGGCGGGTTGTGGCTCCGATGGCTGTGAACTTCGGCATCGGCAGCGAGTGCGTGCGTGCGCCCGGCCCGACGCCGACCAGGATATCGACGCGAAAGTCCTCCAGCGCTGAATAGAGCATCTCTTCGACGTCCGGCAGCAGGCGGTGAATCTCGTCGATGAAAAAGACCTGGCGGGCGCGGATGTTGCTGAGGATGCCGGTGAGGTCGAGCTTTCTTTGCAGCACCGGCCCCGAGGTGGCGGTAAACTCAGCCTCGAGTTCTTCGGCGATGATGGCCGCAAGGGTAGTCTTACCCAGGCCAGGCGGGCCGTAGAGCAGCACGTGGTCCATGGCTTCGCCGCGCTGGCGGGCGGCCTGGATGGCGATATCCAGGTTCTCTTTAAGCTTGTTCTGTCCGGTGAATTCGGCCAGCCGCCGCGGGCGAAGCCCCGCTTCAAACTGCAGATCCTCGGCCTGGCGATCGCCGGAAACCAATTCCCGGTCGGGCACTGTTACCAGCTTACCGTACCAGTTCCAGAGCGCGGCGGAAAAGCGGCTCGAAGTCCGCGGGGCCGCCGGCGGATTTGGCCTTGCGCACCGCCGTTTCGGCCTGCGGGCGCGCGCAGCCCAGGTTGAGCAAGGCGGAGAGCACATCCTGATCGACGGCGCTGAGCGCGGACGCTGGCGCTTCCGGCACTTCCCCGCTCACCGCCGGCATTTTGTCGCGCAGTTCGAGCACCATGCGCTCGGCAGTCTTCTTGCCTACACCAGGGATGCGGATCAGCCGCTCCACTTCTCCCTTCATGATGGCGCGAATCAGGTCGGGTGCGGCCACGCCGGATAGCACCTTCACGCCCAGGGTGGGGCCGATGCCGCTGACAGAGATCAGCTTCTCAAACAGCGTCTTTTCCTCCGCGGTGAGAAATCCGTAGAGCGAAAGCGCGTCCTCGCGAACGTGGGTATGAATGCGCAGGCGGACCTCGGCGCCGGGGCCTGGCAGGTGGGTGAACGTGGAGACCGGAATGATCACGTCATAGCCGACGCCGCCGGCTTCCACAATGGCCTGATTCGGATGCTTCTCGATCAAAATGCCGCGCAGCAGAGCGATCATACGTGAGGCAACGATCAAGTTAGCACAGTGCCGCAGGACGGAACGCGCGGCTGCGTCACTCGACTTGGTCGTACCCGCCTAGCCTGCGAATCCAGATATTGCGGTACCGCACCGGATCGTGGTGATCCTGCAGCAGGAGCGGCTCCTCGCTCGCGTGAGGCGTGTAGTGCGCGACTTGCCGATAAACCATGGGCCCCATGATCTCTTTGTGGTTGTGCACCACAACGCCGTTGTAGAACACCGTTACAAATGCCGGCTTGTCTACCTTGCCGTCCGCGAAGCGAGGCGCTTCGAAGATGATGTCATAGGTGTTCCAGTCGCCCGGACTGCGGGCCGGGTTGACCAATGGCGGCCATTGACCGTAGATCGCGGCCGTCTGCCCGTCGGCGTACGTCGGGTTCTGCCAGGCGTCCAGTACCTGAACCTCGTACCGGCTCATCAGAATCACGCCGCTGTTGCCCCGCGCCTGGCTGTTGCCGTGCGGCGGCGCCGGCGACGCCCACTCCACGTGCAGCTGGCAGTCGCCGAACTTCTCGCGCGTCAGCAGGTCTCCCGAGTTTCCCGTCACTTCGAAGTAGCCGGCCCCAAGCTTCCACACCGGATCGATCATTTTCCCGGCGTTGGCGCCCCGGCCGCGCTGCACCCAGTGCGAAAGATCCGTGCCGTCGAACAGGACGATGGCGTCCGAAGGCGGAGCCCCCGGCGCGCTTCCCGGCACGACTACCTTGGGATGCGGCCGCGCCGGATCGTGCACGTGCCAGGGCATGCCCGGAAGCATCGGAGTGTCGGTGAAACCGAGATCCGGATTGGGCTGCTGATTTTGAGCCGCGGCCGCGGTCGAAAGCGCGGCGGCGGCGGAGAGCTTAAGAAAGTCGGTCCGCGTCATGGCGACCATCAGGATAATGCGAATCACGCCCGCCGCACAACCGGCCGGCGCGGCCTGCCGAATCCGGAGCCGGCCTCTTCAGCGCTTTTGCGATGCCATCGCCTGCTGGATAAAGCTCCAGACCTGCGGCGTGATGCGTAACGGTTGCGCCTGCTTTTGGGCTTCCGCCGGCCAGTTGGCGCGGTCGGCCCAGACGTTCTTCACCGATTCCGTGATATCGGGATCGCCGCCGGTGAATTCCTCCACCAGCGCTTTCCACCTCCGCGCCAGCTCTCCGGCGGGAGCGCCCGCCGGGACTTCCTTGTGTTCCACGGCCGCCTCCACTTCGCCGATCAGTTCCATCCACTGCCGGCTGACGCGCTCCTGCAACTCCGGCGACCATAGTTTCCGCCGCTCGGCGATCTTGGTCCGCGCAGCGTCGTTAGCGTATTGATCCGTCCAATTCTGATTGTCCTGCATGATGATCACCTCGATGATTTTCTTGAAGGCCGCCGTTTCCGGAGCGTGTCCGTTCCGAATGGCACGCTCGGCCTGGTGAATGGCCGCGATGGCGCGATCCAGCAGCTGCCGTTTTGACTCCAGCACGCGCCGCTGCGCCCGAAGGGCGCCGTCGAGCGGCGCACCCTTGCGCTCAAAATGGCCGCGGATCTGCTTGAGGGGCACGCCGATGAACTTGAGCGCGACAATCTGCTCCAGCCGCTCCAGGTCGCCGTCGCTGTACAGGCGATAGCCTGCCTGCGAACGCCGCACTTTCAGCAGCCCCATCCGGTCGTAATGATGCAGCGCGCGGACCGTTACGCCGGAGAGCTTGGCGAATTCCTGCGCGCGATACATCGTGGCCACCTTGCCCCTGATTCATCTTCAGGCCTGACGTTACGTCAGGGTCAAGCCTTTTCTTGCGCGGCCGGAGTTCGGGCGGCCCCGCGGCGCACGCCAGCCCGGAGATGCTTGTGAAGCGGTGGAGTTATGGGGTGGTCCGCGCCGCCCGGCAGGCCGTCAGCGGCGCCAACATTTAGCGGCCGCTGTGCAGGTTGTTGTGGATGGCGTAGAGCGCGAGTTCCAGGCGGTCAGAGACGCCAAGTTTATCGAAGATGTTATGCAGATGGTTCTTCACCGTCTGCTCGCTGATGAACATCTTCTCGGCCATCTCTTTATTCTTGAAGCCTTGCGCCACCAGAGCGACGATTTCGCGTTCGCGCTGGCTCAGGGGAGAGCGCTCCCGCTCGCGAGACTGGGCGCCGGCCATCTGTTGCGGGGGCGCCGGAGCGGCATCTTCATTGGCCACGAACTGTCGGATCACGGCAGCGGTCGTGTGGGAATCCAGCCAGATCTCTCCCGCGTGCACTTTGCGGATGCTCTTGATCAACTGGTCCGTCGCCGTCTGCTTGAGGACGATCCCGGAGGTGCCCAGCTTCATAGCCTGCACGAATTCGTTCTTGTCGTCGGAGGCAGTCAGCACGATGACGCGCGTCTTGCCCTTCGCCACCTGCAACCGCTGCAGCGTGGCGAGTCCATCCAGGCCGGGCATTTTCAGGTCCAGCAACAGAATGTCCGGCTCCAGCTGCTGTAGCACGTCAAGGACTTGCCGGCCATCCTGCGCCTGCGCCACTACGTCGAAGTCGTCCTCCAAAGCCAGCAGCTTACAAAGACCATCGCGAAAGATCGGATGATCGTCGGCCACGACGATACGAATCTTGGGTCTGACGCCAATACCCGTACCGGGCGAGGGCCCGTTGATTGCGGCGTTGTTTTCAGCCATACACCACCCGCTAGGCCTATTGTAGGGTTCCATTACTACCAAGTCAAATTGATCCACGCCTTTAAGTGGGACTTGCCACCCGTCCTAATGCCAGCGGCCTATGCCACAACCCCAAAAGTAGGAGGCTAAGCATCGGGAATCCCGGCTCTGGCATCGCACCCAATTCACTATTGGCGACGGTGTTTGGTAAGGTTAAAGGCATATGAACGAAGAGTTGGCCCCCGTTGATTTCCAACGATTCTGGCGCAGACTGCAGCAGTTGGGGCTCAACGCCTATGAGTCCCGTTCCTACCTGGTGTTGTTGGGGCACCCCCGGTTCAAGGCGCTGGAGTTGGCGGCGCGCGCCCATGTGCCGCGCCAGAAGATTTATGAGGTTCTGGACAGCCTGGTGGAAAAAGGCTTTGCGCAAGTAGTACAGGAGCGCACCAAGTTGTTTTCGGCGGTCGAGCCGAGCCTCGCCATTCCCGGCTACTTGAGCCGCCAGCGCCAGGCGCTCGAGCAGGAGTTGACGGACAACAGCCGCGCGGGCTCAGCCTTGACCGACGATTTGAAGTCCTTGTACTCCGAAGGCCAGGGCGGGCGCGGCACGCTGGATTTCCTGCGCATTGTCACCGAACCAGCGCAGACCGCAGCGGAATACCGGCGCATGCTGAGCGAAGTAAAAACCGACTACCTGGAATTCTCGCGGCCGCCTTATGCAGTGGACCCGCTGGACGAGAAACTGGTGAAGCAGGCCGCCTCGGCCGGCGTCGCGTGCCGCATTCTGCTCGAAGCCGCGTCACTCAATGAGGAGCATCGCCAGCGGCTGAGCGAATATGCGACTGCCGGCGTTGAGGTGCGGGTCGCCGATTCGCTGCCCATGAAACTGGCCGTATTCGATGGAGGACGGGGCCTGGTCGCCCTGCTCGATCCGGTGATCACGAGGCCAGCCTGGACCTCGGTTGTGTTCGAGCACGAGGGCATGGGCGAAGCGATGAAGGGGCTTTTCGAAGGCCACTGGCGCAAGGGAAGAGGGCTCTAGCGGACCGCTCGATTCACTGTTTCGCAACCGATCCCCAACAGGAAACCTGGCGGGCGTTTACGCGCGCCGCCACACAAACTCGCCGTTGACGATGGTGGCTACCGGGCCACCTTTGAAGGTTCTTCCGTGAAACGGGGAGTTGCGGCTGCGTGAAAAGGACTGGTTGACGTCATACGTCCAGTCGATCCCGGTGCTGAAGACAGTGACGTCGGCAGGCGCGCCAGGCGAAAGCGTGCCGCGACCGAGGCGCAGAATGGATTCCGGGCCCGTGGTGAACAGCTCGACCATGCGGGCGAGCGTGATCTTACCGGAATGAACGAGGCCCTCAAGAGCCAGCCCCAGCGCGGTTTCCAGACCAATGATGCCAAAAGGGCAGCGCTCGAATTCCTGCATCTTCTCGCTCCCCGGGTGCGGCGCATGGTCGGTGGCAATGGCGGTCACGGCACCCGCGGCAATGCCCTCCACCAGGGCGGAGCGGTCGCACACCGACCGAAGCGGCGGCTTCATCTTGTAATTGCTGTCATAAGCCGCCATATCTTCGTCGGCCAGCGCGAAGTGATGCGGCGTAGCTTCACAGGTGACCGGCAGGCCGTGGCGGCGCGCGTAGTCCACCATCGCCACCGCGTTGCGCGTCGATATATGCGCCACGTGGTAGCGCGCGCCGGTCAGCTGCGCGAGGATCAGGTCGCGCGCCACCATCACGTCTTCCGAGGCGGCCGGGATGCCGCGCAATCCCCATTTCACGGACCGCGCGCCTTCGTGCATGTCGCCGCCCGAGCTCAGGCTCAGGTCCTCGCAGTGCTGGATGATCGGCAGATCATAGGAGCGGGCGAATTCCATGGCGCGGCGCATCACGCGCGGATTCATCACCGGCAGTCCGTCGTCCGAAATGGCAACCGCTCCGGCGGCCTTCATGGCGCCAATGGTGGACAATTCCTCGCCAGCGCTTCCCTTTGTGATGGCCCCGATGGGAAACACATTCACCACCGCCAGCCGCCGCGCGCGCTCTACGATGTAGCTGGTGACCGTGGCGCTGTCGTTCACCGGCTTGGTATTGGGCATCGCGCAAACGGAAGTAAACCCGCCCGCCGCTGCCGCGCGTGCTCCGCTCTCAATGGTCTCGGCGTGTTCGAAACCCGGTTCGCGCAGGTGAACGTGCATGTCGATGAAGCCGGGCGCCACCACCAGGCCCGTGGCGTCGAACACCTCCGCGCCGGGCGCGTCTATCGCGGGCGCCACGGCGGCGATCCGGCCATCGGCGATCAGCACATCGGCGGTGCCGTCGGTCTGCGAGGCCGGGTCGATCACGCGGCCGTTGCGGATCACAAGGGACATGACCTATCCGATCACCCTTTCCAGCACCGCCATGCGCACCGCGATGCCGTTTTCCACCTGATTGAGAATCACCGAGCGCTGAAAATCGGCCACCTCGGAGGAAAGCTCGCGGCCGCGGTTGATGGGGCCCGGGTGCATCACGATCGCGTCCGGCTTCGCCAGGTCCAGGTGCTCCAGCTGCAGCCCGTAGAAGCGGAAGTATTCGCTGGCGGGGAACGCGGCTTCGTGCTGCCGCTCCAGTTGCACGCGCAGCATCATAATCACGTCGGCGTCGCAGATGGCCTCGCGAATATCGGTGGTTAATGAAACGCCGGGCGCCAGCTGTGCCAATTCGGCCGGCAGCAGCGACGCCGGACCACAGAGCACGATCGTGGCCCCGAACTTTGCCAGCAGGTGGACGTTTGATCGCGCCACACGCGAATGGGCGATATCGCCGATGATCGCGACCTTGAGGCCTTCGAGCGACGGCCGGCGGTCGAGAATCGTGCGTGCATCGAGCAGCGCCTGCGTCGGATGCTCGTGGGCCCCGTCGCCGGCGTTGATGATGGG
>Ga0181535_10001430_pt1 | contig 31264 bp, 32 predicted proteins | sample PEATcosm2014_Bin_44_FD_119774 | JGI IMG/M metagenome (GOLD analysis project Ga0181535, IMG submission 119774) | Peatland microbial communities from MTU Mesocosm Facility, Houghton, MI, USA - PEATcosm2014_Bin17_30_metaG | ecosystem: Environmental > Terrestrial > Soil > Wetlands > Peat | place... | reverse complement strand
TGAGTAAAATTATTGTTATTAAATCATCTCGCCACTTGTTCTACTAACGCGAACATGTTTCTTTTTTCCTGTTTTTTCATCCAGAATTATTTGAGATCCCAGCCTTGAAGGTCTGTTATTATTCGGATCAACAATCATTACATTAGAAGCATCAATAGGAGATTCTTTTTCCAGTATTCCTCCTTGCGGATTAGACTGGGTTGGTTTTGTATGCCGCTTCCTTAAATTAATTCCTTCAACTATTACCCTTTGATCTTTCGGGAATACTTTGAGTACTTTACCGGTTTTGCCTCTGCTGTTTCCGGAAATAACTATCACATTGTCGTTTTTTTTAATTTTCATTTATTTTCCAAAACTTTATAAAACTTCAGGTGCTAAAGAAACTATTTTCATAAATTGTTTTTCTCTTAATTCTCTTGCAACAGGACCGAAAATACGAGTACCCCTTGGCTCGTTTTGTGCATTAATTAAAACTGCAGCATTTTCATCAAATCTGATGTAAGAACCATCTTTTCTTCTAACTTCTTTCTTAGTTCTTACAATAACTGCGCGAGAAACTTCGCCTTTTTTAACTGTTCCGTTAGGAATAGCAGTTTTTACTGAAACTACTATCAGATCACCAACGCTGGCATACTGTCTCCCGCTTCCGCCAAGTACACGGATACACCGTACTTTTTTTGCGCCAGAATTATCTGCAACCACTAAATTGGTTTCTTCTTGAATCATTTGGACTTCTTCTCCTTACTTTACTACTTGGCTTTTTCTACAACTTCAACAAGACGCCATCTCTTTTTAGAGCTAAGAGGGCGGGTTTCCATAATTTTTACTTTATCGCCTATTTTACATTCATTCTTTTCATCATGAGCCATAAACTTCGTGGTTTTCTTAAAATATTTTTTATAAATCGTATGTGGAACTCTTCTTTCAATTGCTACTGTAATAGTTTTTTGCATTTTATTGCTTACAACAACTCCGACTCTGGTTTTTCTTAATGTTCGTTGTTCCATAGTTAGGCATTAACTCCTTCTTTATTATCCTTAGCAGCCGGAACTTTCTTAGCTATCTGCCTTGCTTTAAGTTCACTTTTTAACTTAGCAATATCTCTTCTGGTAACTTTAAGCTTTGCAGTATTAGTTAATTGTTTTAACTGATGTGCAAATCTTAGATCCAATATGCTCTTTTGTTCTTCAGCAATTTGCTTTATTAGTTCGTCGTCTTTTAGTTCTCTTATTTCATGAATTTTCATTTTTAAAACCTTAACCTTTATTCAAAATCCGGTCTGGCAACTACTTTTGTTTTAATGGGCAACTTATATGAACACGTTCTGAGAGCATCATGCGCAACTTCTTTGGAAACGCCTGAAACTTCAAACAATACTCTGCCCGGTTTAATAACTGCAACCCAAAATTCAGGAGCACCTTTTCCTTTACCCATTCTTGTTTCGAGCGGTTTTTTAGATACAGGTTTATCCGGAAATATTCGTATCCAAACTCTTCCATCTCTTTTCATTTTTCTTGAAAGTGCAACACGGCAAGCCTCTATTTGACGGCTTGTAATCCAATGTGGTTCAAGAGCTTTCAACCCGAAGTCACCAAAAGCAATTGTACTCCCACGTTTCGCTTTGCCTGCCATCCTGCCGCGCTGTGATTTTCTAAACTTAACTCTTTTAGGCATTAACATGATAAAAAAACTCCCGAATAATTAGTCTGTAACTCTTTTTCCTAAAATTTCTCCACGACATATCCAAACTTTTATCCCTATAGCACCGTAAATAGTTTGAGCTCTGCCATTTGCGTAGTCTATATCGGCTCTTATTGTATGCAATGGAATGCGGCCTTCCTTGTATTGTTCGGTTCTAGCCATTTCGGCCCCGCCCAATCTTCCGGCGCACATAATTCTAATTCCTTCAGCTCCCATCCTCATTGCTGCGGTAATGGACATTTTCATAGCTCTTCTAAAAGAAACTCTTCCTTCAATCTGGCTTGCTATGTTTTCAGCAACCAGAAAAGCATCTAATTCAGGTCTTTTAATTTCAGATATCTGAATTTTAACATCTTTATCTGTTACCTGTTTTAATTCTTGCTCTAACTGAGTAATCTCTTTTCCGCTTTTTCCGATAACCACTCCCGGCCTTGATGTATGAATGGTCAGAATAATATTTTTAGATGTTCTGTCAATAACAATTCTGGCAATTCCCGCTTTCTTCAAACGGTTTCTGACGTAATTTCTCAGTTTCTCGTCTTCTTTTAGCTTTGATGAATAAGACTTATTTTCATACCAATTAGAGTCCCAGCCTCTTATAATTCCAACTCTAAATCCGATCGGGTTTGTTTTTTGTCCCAAAAAATTACCTCCTAAATTTATGCCTTCTTAGCAACAATAATTGTTAAATGACAAGACCTTTTTCTTATTTTATATGCCCGACCCATTGGTGCGGGTGAAATTCTTTTTAACGTCGGCCCTTGGTTCACGTAAGCTTCTTTAACAAACAATTCTTCCGGCTCAATCCTGCCTGCGTCATCTTTATTCATTAAATTTGCAACAGCAGATCTTAATACTTTTTCAGCATCTCTTGAAGCATGCTTAGTATGGAAATGTAAAATTTCAATTGCTTTATCAACAGAAATTCCTCTTATAAGATCTACAACTAACCGCATTTTACGGGGTGATGAACCTATGTATCTATGTATTGCTCTTGCTTCCATTTAAAATAAAATCCTTTTATTACAATTACTTTGTTGCAGCCGGTGCCGGACCTTTAGATGCCTTTTCGGCTTTGGTTCCCGGATGACCTCTAAAAATTCTTGTAGGTGCAAACTCTCCTAATTTATGACCAACCATATTTTCTGTTATATAAACCGGAATCATTTTATTACCGTTATGAACGGCAATTGTATGGCCCACAAATTCCGGGATGATAGTTGAAGTTCTGGACCAAGTCTTAATTATCTTTTTCTGATTAGTATTGTTCAGCTTAGTAATCTTTTCAGATAATTTGAAATCGACAAAGGGTCCTTTTTTAACCGATCTTGGCATAGTTGCTCTCTACTTATTTCCGTCTTTTAATAATTAATTTATTTGATTCTTTTTTACGTTTCCTGGTCTTCAATCCTTTGGCCTTTTGCCCCCAGGGTGAAACGGGATGCCCACCCCCTGAAGTTTTTCCTTCACCACCGCCCATTGGATGATCAACCGGGTTCATTGCAACACCTCTAACGTGAGGCCTTTTACCTTTCCATCTTGTTCTTCCGGCTTTTCCATAGCTTATATTTTCTTGTTCCGCGTTTCCTACTACTCCATATGTGGCAAGACAATTTAATCTTATCAACCTTACTTCACCGGAAGGCATTTTAAGCTGCGCGTAATCTCCTTCTTTTGCCATAACCTGAATAGATGCTCCTGCGCTTCTTCCTAGTTGACCGCCTTTTCCCGGCTTCAGCTCTACATTATGAACAAAACTACCTAGCGGCATATCCTTTAATGGTAAAGCATTTCCAACTGTAATATCGCTGCCGGGACCAGTTTGAATTTTATCTCCAACTTTCAATCCTTCGGGAGCAAGAATATATCTTTTTTCTCCGTCAGCATAATGCAATAGAGCAATTCTGCATGTGCGGTTGGGATCATATTCAATTGAAAAAACTTTGGCAGGAATCCCGGCTTTATCGCGTTTGAAATCAATAATTCTGTATCTTCTTTTATGCCCGCCGCCGATATGCTTAGCAGTCACTCGTCCTAAATTATTTCTTCCACCCGATTTTCTTAAAGAAACGGTAAGGGATTTTTCAGGAGTAACTTTAGTGATTTCTTCAAATGAAGAAATCGACATAAATCTGGTTCCGGGTGTATTTGGTTTTAACTTAATAATTGCCATTTAATCGTCCTGCTTTCGAGCTCTATACTTGTTCAAAAATTTCAATTTTTTCGCCTTGTTTAAGTGTAATCAAAGCTTTTTTAAATTTAGCAGTCTTTCCTGTAAATCTTCCTGATTTTCTGAATTGTGTCTTCATTTTACCCGGATGATTTATTGTTCTTACACTTTCAACATGCACATTAAACTTTTTTTCTACAGCTTTAGCTATTTCTATTTTATTTGAATTAGGGTTAACAAGGAAACCATATTTTCCTTTATCAGCTGTCATATTAGTCATTTTTTCGGTAATCAAGGGGCTAATTAGAATATCATGCATATCAGTTTACCGCTTCTTTCTTATTCTTAAATGAATTGCAGATAGTTTCTACTGCGCTTTTCTGAACAATTAAAATCTGATTGTTCAATATGTCATAAGTCGATGCCTTCTCAGCTTCAAGTATTCTAACTTTTGAAATATTTCTACCTGATTTATAAACTGTATCTTGTTTTCCGTTTGTCAATAATAATACTTTCTTACCGGGTACCTTGAATGCACTTAACATTCCCGCAAATTCTTTAGTCTTAGGTTTTTCATAATTAAAGTCTTCCACTATAATCAATTGCTCATCTTTAACTTTATAACTAAGTGCAGATTTTCTTGCAAGACGTTTTAACTTTTTTGGTATATCCTGGCGATAATCTCTTGGACGGGGGCCAAAAATTGTTCCGCCGCCTACCCAAAGTGGAGAACGTGTTGTACCGGCTCTTGAACCGCCTCTGCCTTTTTGTTTCCAAGGCTTTTTACCGCCGCCTCTAACTTCACCACGTTCTTTGGCTTTACTGGTACCCTGTCTTTGGTTTGCCAAATAAGCTTTTACCGATAAATAAATAGCATGGTCGTTTGGTTCTATACCGAAAATGTCTTCAGCAAGTTCCAGTTTCTCACCAGACACAGTGCCATCAATTTTGTAAATATCTAATGTCATTTTTTTACCAACTTACTTCTTAATCAATTCAACAAAAGAGTTAATTGCGCCGGGTACGGCGCCTTTGACTAAAATAATATTTTCCTCATCAATAATTTTTACAACTTGAAGATTAGAAATAGTTACGTTTTCGTAACCCATTCTTCCGGCCATTCTTTGTCCTTTAAAAACTCTTGAAGGATAAGAGCTCGCACCTATTGAACCGGGAGCACGCAATCTATCACTTTGTCCGTGAGTAGTACCGCCAACTCCGCCAAAACCATGGCGTTTCATAACACCCTGGAATCCTTTACCTTTAGTTTTTCCTCTAACTTTAATCTTTTCATTTTCCTGGAATAAATTAGCTTTAATTTCGTCGCCTACTTTATAATCACCGAAGTTTGAAAAGTTAAATTCTTTAAGAACCGAACAGGGAGTTAGATTATTTTTCTTATACTGCCCTAGTAAAGGTTTAATAACATTTTTTTCCTTCTTTTCACCGAAGCCGAGCTGCAGTGCTTCGTATCCGTCTTTTTCCTTAGTTTTTACAGAAACCACCTTGCACGGGCCTGCCTGTATTACCGTGACAGATACTATTTCGCCGTTAGCATTAAAAATGCTCGACATTCCAATTTTTTTTCCGATGATGCCAGCCATCTTATCTCCCAAATTCCTTAAAGCTTAATCTCTATGTCAACACCCGCCGGAATATCTAACTTACTTAGTGAATCGACGGTTTTATTATTTGAATTATGAATATCAATAATTCTCTTATGCGCTCTGGTCTCAAATTGTTCTCGTGATTTTTTATCAACATGAGGAGATCTTAATACTGTATATACCGTCCTCTTTGTAGGCAGCGGAATCGGGCCTGAAACAATTGCACCCGTACTTCTTACAGTCTTTATGATTTTCTCTGTTGATTTATCAATCAATATATGATCATATGATTTCAATTTTATTCTAATCTTTTGGCCAGACACTCAAATTCTCCTTTCCCGATCTAACGGGACAAAATAAAATTTACACACAAAAAGGGAGTTTTCACTCCCTTTTCGACAGAATAAAAATAAGTTTACTGAATAATCTTCGTTACAAGGCCTGAAGCTACGGTTCTTCCACCTTCACGAATAGCGAAACGAAGACCTTCTTCCATAGCAATTTCAGAAATCAGTTCAACTGATAATGTAACCCTGTCACCCGGCATAACCATTTCGGTTCCTTCCGGAAGAGTGGCTACACCAGTAACATCGGTTGTTCTGAAATAGAATTGAGGTCTGTATCCGTTGAAGAAAGGAGTATGTCGTCCGCCTTCTTCTTTTGATAAAACGTAAATTGATCCTTCGAATTTCTTATGAGGAGTTATTGATCCTGGTTTAGCAAGGACCATTCCTCTTTCGATTTCATTTTTATCAACGCCTCTTAAAAGAAGTCCGGCATTATCTCCAGCCATAGCAGAATCAAGTTCTTTTCTAAACATTTCGATTCCGGTAACAACTGTTTTCTTATGAACGCCAAGTCCGATTAATTCAACTTCTTCAGCTAATTTAACCTGGCCTCTTTCAACTCTTCCGGTAGCAACTGTACCACGACCTGTTATAGAGAAAACGTCTTCAACAGGCATTAAGAAAGGCTTGTCTGTTTCTCTTTTGGGAATGGGGATATAGCTGTCAACGGCATCCATAAGTTCCCAGATACAATTATATCTTGGATCATCAGTTGGAGCGTTGCTAGAACCGGCTTCCAATGCTTTTAAAGCCGAGCCTTTAATAATAGGGATTTCATCTCCGGGAAACTCATAATAATTTAATAAATCTCTTAACTCAACTTCAACAAGTTCGATTAATTCTTCATCATCAACCATATCGATCTTATTTAAAAATACTACAACTCTGGGTACGCCTACCTGGCGTGCAAGAAGAATATGCTCTCTTGTTTGTGGCATTGGTCCGTCGGTAGCAGCAACTACTAATATAGCACCGTCCATCTGGGCAGCACCTGTAATCATATTCTTAACATAGTCAGCGTGACCGGGGCAATCTACGTGAGCATAGTGTCTGTTTGCAGTTGAATATTCAACGTGAGCTGTTGCAATAGTAATACCTCTTTCTCTTTCTTCCGGGGCATTATCAATACTATCAAAAGTTCTAATTTCCGATAAACCCTTTCTTGCGAGAGCCATTGTGATGGCAGCTGTTAATGTGGTTTTACCATGATCTACGTGACCGATTGTACCTACGTTAACGTGAGGTTTACTCCTATCGAATTTTTCTTTTGCCATCTAATTCTCCTTTAATATTTTTCTTTTAATATTCTTTTATTAAACAGTTATAACCGACTTCTTACCCAAGGTTTTTTCAGCAATTTCCTCAGCTATACTCTTTGGAACTTCATGATAATGAGAGAATTGCATAGTATATATTGCACGGCCCTGCGTCATAGACCTCAATACTGTTGCATAACCAAACATCTCCGAAAGAGGAACAGTAGCTTTAATTACCTGGGCATCTTTTCTCGCAGAGAATCCCTCAATTTTCCCTCTTCTGGAGTTTAAATCTCCCATTACATCGCCCAAATACTCTTCAGGAGTAACAACTTCAACACTCATCATAGGCTCTAGTAATATAGGCTTACCCTTTTTAGCACCCTCTTTAAATGCAATTGAACCGGCAACTTTGAATGAAATTTCATCTGAATCTACATCGTGATAAGAACCATCATAAATCTTAGCCTTAATGTCCACAACAGGAAAGCCGGCAACAACACCATTTCTCAAAGCTTCCTGGATACCGGCTGAAACAGCCGGAATATATTCTCTTGGAACCACTCCGCCAACTATCGCATTGGTAAACTCATATCCCTTTCCGGGTTCATTCGGACTGAATTCAACCCAGACATGTCCATATTTACCACGGCCGCCGCTTTGTTTAATAAATTTACCTTCAGCATTAACAACCTGCGTGATAGTTTCTCTGTAAGCTACCTGAGGTTTGCCTACGTTTGCTTCAACCTTAAATTCACGCTTCATCCTGTCTACTAAAATTTCAAGATGAAGTTCGCCCATTCCGCTTATTAAAGTTTGACCCGTTTCTTCATCAACTTTAACTTTAAATGTTGGATCTTCATCAGAAAGCTTAACCAATGCATCAGATAATTTATCCTGGTCAGCTTTTGTTTTTGGTTCTATAGCAATCTGGATAACAGGTTCCGGGAAAATAATTTTTTCAAGTACAACCGGATCATGTTCATCGCAGAGTGTATCGCCTGTTTTTGTATTCTTCAATCCAACTGCAGCGGCTATATCACCGGCCTTAACTTCTTCAATTTCTTCTCTATGATTTGCGTGCATCTGAAGCAAACGGCTGATTCTTTCTTTCTTTCCGCTAACCGCATTAAAAATATAAGAACCTGATTTTAATGTACCGCAATAAACTCTAAAAAACGTAAGCTTGCCTACGTAAGCATCATTCATAATTTTGAATGCAAGGGCTACAAATTTTTCATTCTCATCAATTCTTCTTGTTACAATATCCTTTATTCCTATATGATGAGCTTCAATTTCTTTTGTATCGGTAGGAGCAGGTAAAAAGTCAACTACTGAATCAAGTAATTTCTGAACACCCTTATTTTTAAATGCAGACCCGCATAGCACCGGAATAATTTTCAATTCTATAGTAGCTCTTCTTAAAGCTACTTTAATTTCATCAGCAGTAATCGTTTTACCTTCTAAATATTTCTCAAGAAGAGTATCATCAATATCTGATACTGCCTCTAACATCTGAGTCCTGTACTTGTTGGCAATTTCCGTTAAATCTTCCGGCACTTTATATTCGTCGAATGTTGCACCCATAGATTCTTCATTATAAATACGGGCTTTGAAAGTAATTAAGTCAATTTCGCCGGTAAACATATCACCTTCGCCAATAGGTAAAGTAATAGGTATTGCATTAGCGCCAAGCCTGTCCTTCATCATCTGGAGTGCATTATAAAAATCAGCACCGGTTCTATCCATTTTATTGATAAATGCAATTCTGGGAACCATGTATTTGTCTGCTTGTCTCCAAACAGTTTCAGATTGAGGTTCAACACCCCCGACTGCACAAAATAATGCAACGGCACCATCCAAAACTCTTAATGATCTTTCCACTTCAACCGTAAAATCAACGTGTCCCGGTGTATCTATAATGTTGATCTGGTGATCATCCCAAAAACATGTGGTTGCAGCGCTTGTAATTGTTATACCACGTTCTTTTTCCTGCTCCATCCAGTCCATTGTAGCAGCACCGTCGTGAACTTCTCCGATTCTGTGTAATTTACCGGTATAATATAAGATACGCTCGGTAGTAGTTGTCTTACCGGCGTCAATATGAGCCATAATTCCAATATTACGAACTCTTTCGATAGGTAGTCTTGCTGTCATAACTTAATATATTCTTTCCGCTCATTTACATTATCATTAAACATAAAATATCCGTCACCACTTAAAATGTGCAAATGCTTTATTAGCTTCTGCCATTTTGTGAGTATCTTCTTTTTTCTTTACTGCTGAACCTTCATTATTTGAAGCAGACAATAATTCCGAAGCCAATTTAAGCGACATGGATTTTTCATTTCTGGCTCTAGCATAGGTTTTAATCCATCTCATGGCTAATGCAGTTCTTCTCTCAGGCCTTACCTCGGTAGGAACCTGATACGTAGCACCGCCAACTCTTCTGCTTCTAACTTCAATTACCGGTTGTGTATTGTTCAAAGCTTTTTTAAATATTTCAATTCCCGGTTTCTTCGCTCTGTCTTCAATTATATCAAATGCTTTATATACTACGTACCGGGCTTTTGACTTTTTACCGTCGTACATAATAGAATTTATAAATCTTTCAACCAGTAAATCATTAAACTTTGGATCTGGTTTTAATCTATTCTTTCCTGCTCTTTTCTTTCTCATAAGATTTATTTAGCCTTTGGTTTTTTAGCGCCGTATTTTGATCTGCCTTTTTTTCTATCTTCAACTCCGCTTGTATCAAGCGTGCCTCTAATAATATGATAACGCACGCCAGGCAAATCTTTAACTCTGCCGCCTCTTATCAAAACAATTGAGTGTTCCTGTAAATTGTGCCCTTCACCCGGAATATATGCTGTAACTTCCATGCTGTTAGTTAATCGAACCCTCGCAACTTTCCTCAAAGCAGAGTTTGGTTTCTTAGGTGTCGAAGTATATACCCTTGTACATACTCCCCGCTTCTGAGGACATGCATCAAGAGCCGGTGCTTTCTTCTTCGATAGAATTCGCACACGGCCTTTTCTTACTAACTGATTTATCGTGGGCACTAAAATCTCCTAATATTTCTAAATCAAAAAAAATTCAGACTTCTAATATAGATTATAGGCTAAATTTTGTCAAGAAATCTGAAAAATATTTTTATTTTATGCTGTTTTTATGCATTAGAACCCGACCCGATGTTTAATCGGGTCGAATTTATTAAATTCTATTGAATTTGCACTTCTTCTTTTTCTACATTTTCGGTTTCAACCTGTTCCGAGGTCAAAATTAAACTTTTATATTTCTTAAGACCGGTTCCGGCAGGAATTAAATGACCCATTACAACGTTCTCTTTAAGTCCCAACAGAAGATCCACTTTTGCTTCAGTTGCTGCATTAGCTAATACTTTTGTTGTCTCCTGGAATGATGCAGCGGATATCCAACTTTCAGTAGATAGTGCAGCCTGCGTAATCCCCAGCAGTATATGTTCAAAAGTAGCCGGCTCTGCATCTCTTGCTTCAATAGGTTTTTTGTTCTTTTTCTTCAAGTCGGCATTTAATTCTCTGAATTTACTCTTTGAAACAAGTTGTCCATCCTTATATCTTGAATCGCCTTTATCTGTAATGTGAAGCATAGAAATCACTCTATTGTTTTCTTCAATAAACTCATTTCTGTCAACAACATCTTCTTCAAGAAATTTAGTATCACCGGGAGAAACTATTTTAATTTTTTGAAGCATTTGTTTAACAATGGCTTCAATATGTTTGTCATTAATTTTAACACCCTGTAAGCGGTAAACATCCTGAATCTCATTCACAAGATATTCCTGCACAGCGCTAGTACCTTTAATTTTCAAAATGTCATGAGGGTTGATTGGCCCATCTGTGATTTTTTCACCGGCCGGTATTTCATCGCCTTCCTGAACAAGTACGTGTTTACCAAGCGGAACGTTATATTTCTTTTCATCGGATTTATCCGGAGCAATAACAAGAATTTCGCGTGAACCCTTTTTGCGGGCTCCAAATTTAACCAGTCCTTCTATCTCGGAAACAATTGCGGTTTCCTGGGGGCTTCTCGCTTCGAATAATTCAGTTACTCTCGGAAGACCTCCGGTAATATCACGGCTCTTGGTTTGCTGCTTCGAAATTTTGGCCAGAATTGTTCCTGCAGGAATGTTCTCACCTTCTTCAACAGAAAGATAGGCTCTTGTTGGAATATTAAATGATTTCTTTATTCCGTCCTGAGACTCAATTGTTATGGTTGGTGTAAGATTTTTATCTTTTGACTCAATAACAACTTTCTGAACGTGACCGGTTTGTTCATCGGTAACCTGCTGCAAAGTTGCGCCGTCAATCATATCCACAAAACGAACTCTGCCTGCAACGTCAGTTAAAATAACTGAATTATATGGATCATGATTATAAAGAGGTGAACGTTTCCTAACTGTCTGCCCGTCATTAACAACAAGTTCAGCGCCGTAAGGAACTTCGTATTTTTTTATCTGTCTGTTATTCTCATCATAAATACCAACTATACCGCGGCGTCCGGTAACTACTTTAACTTTCCCGATATAATCAGATTTATCTACATAAGAAATTCTTTCAAACTTAGCAATACCTTCCACGGTTGATTCAACTTGTGACTGACTTGCAATTCTTGAAGAAGTACCGCCAAGGTGGAATGTTCTTAGCGTAAGCTGTGTACCGGGCTCTCCAATAGATTGCGCGGCAACAATTCCCACTGCCTCTCCGATTTCTACAAGCTTTCCATTAGTCAGGTTTCTTCCATAACATTTTGCACATACACCGCGTTTGGATTCACATGTTAGTACTGTCCTGATATATACAGAATCAATGCTTGCATCCTCAATTCTTTCTGCAATTTCCTCAGTTATCAATTCACCCGCAGCCACGATTACTTCATCGGTTCGCGGGTTGATTACATCTTCCTGAGATACACGACCGGTAATTCTTTCTGCTAACGGTTCTCTTTCCTGCTCAACATCTTTAAGTGCAGTAATTTCAATACCGAGAATGGTACCGCAATCTGCTTCACTTATAATAACGTCCTGGGCTACATCCACAAGTCTTCTTGTTAAGTAACCTGCATCAGCAGTTTTAAGAGCGGTATCAGCAAGACCTTTTCTTGCACCGTGTGTGGAAATAAAATATTCAAGAACAGATAATCCTTCTTTGAAATTTGCCACGATCGGGTTCTCAATAATTTCACCCGCCTGGCCGGATAAACTCTTTTGAGGCTTCATCATCAAACCGCGCATACCGGCAAGCTGACGAACCTGTTCCTGCGATCCTCTTGCTCCGGAATCAACCATCATATGAAGTGAATTGAAACCATTATCGGTATTTTTAATCTTCTCCATTAATGCACGGGCAACGTCATTTGTTGTATGGGTCCAAACGTCTATTATTTTATTATAACGTTCAGCATCTGTTATTACGCCTTGCTCATGTTCATTTAAAATAGCTTCAACTTTTTTATTTGCTTTCTGAATAAGCGCTTCTTTTTCTTCAGGAATAATCATATCTCCATAGCTGACAGAAAGTCCGCCTGCCGTGGAATATCTGAATCCAAGATCCTTTAAGTCATCAAGAAACTTAGCTGTAACTTTATTTCCCAGCTTCATAAACATTTGACCTATAAAACCGCCAAATGTTTTCTTTATCAAAAGCTGGTTGAAATACCCCATTTCCTTTGGAACTATTTGATTAAATATTACTCTTCCGGTCGTGGTCTCTATAAATTGACCGTCAATTCTAACCTTTAATTTTGAATGAAGATCTATAACCTTTGAATTATATGCAATAATTACTTCTTCGGCCGAACCGAAAACCATTCCCTCGCCTTTACCGCCATCCTTTAATTTCGTTAAGTAGTAGCATCCTAAAACTATGTCTTGTGTCGGAACAACAATAGGACTTCCATTTTGAGGAGAAAGAATGTTATGACTGCTTAACATAAGCAATGAAGCCTCTAACTGAGCTTCATAAGAAAGCGGAACATGTACAGCCATTTGGTCACCGTCAAAATCTGCGTTAAATGCTGTACAAACCATAGGGTGAAGCTGAATCGCACGTCCGTCAATAAGAATTGGCTGGAAAGCCTGAATTCCAAGTCTGTGTAATGTAGGAGCACGGTTTAATAATACCGGGTGCCCGTCTATAATTTTCGCAAGAATATCCCAGATCAGCGGATCTTTACGATCAACAACTTTCCTTGCGCTTTTAACGGTTTTATTATGTCCACGTTCAATTAATTTCCGGATAATAAACGGTTTAAAAAGTTCAACGGCCATATCTTTAGGTAAACCGCATTGGTGCAGTTTAAGTTCCGGGCCTACAACGATAACGGAACGGCCGGAATAATCAACTCTTTTACCTAAAAGATTTTGTCTGAAACGGCCTTGTTTTCCTTTTAACATATCGCTTAATGACTTCAAAGGCCGGTTATTATCACTTCTAACAGCGCTTCCTCTACGTGAATTGTCAAATAATGCGTCCACAGATTCCTGAAGCATTCTTTTTTCATTTCTTAAAATAACTTCAGGTGCTTTAATATCAATTAATCTTTTAAGGCGGTTATTTCTAATGATAACCCTTCTATATAGATCATTTAAATCCGATGTGGCAAATCTGCCCCCTTCAAGAGGAACAAGCGGCCTTAATTCCGGCGGAATAACCGGGATATAGCCCAACACCATCCACTCCGGTTTATTCATTACTTTTCCTTCTTCTTCTTTGAAGGATTCAAGCACTCTTAATCTTTTTAATAGATCTGCCTTTTTCTGCTGTGAAGTTTCTTCTTCAAGCTGATCTCTTAATGATTTGGAAAGTTTTTCAACATCCGTTTTCTTTAAAAGTTCTTTGACAGCATCGCCGCCTATTTTGGCCACGAACTTTTTAGGATCTTCATCTTCAAGTTTTTCATTTCCGGGTGGAAGTGAATTCAAAACTTCAAAATACTGATCTTCTGATACTAAATCTAAACGGTTTAATCCTGTAGGTCCTGGGTTAATTACCACGTAAGATTCATAATAAATAACTTTTTCTAATTCCTTTAAACTTAATCCTACGATATTGCCGATTTTAGATGGCTGCGCTCTGAAAAACCAAATATGAACAACAGGTACGGCTAAACCGATATGCCCCATTCTTTCTCTGCGCACACTTTTTTGAGTTACTTCAACACCGCATCTATCACAAATTATACCTTTGTATCTTATACGTTTATATTTACCGCAAAAACATTCCCAATCTCGTGTAGGTCCGAATATTTTCTCGCAAAATAGTCCGTCTTTTTCCGGGCGGAATGATCTGTAATTAATCGTTTCCGGTTTAGTAACTTCTCCATAAGATCTGGATAAAATATCATCGGGACTTGCTAAACCAATAGTGATAGTATTAATATCACGCATTGCATTTTCTTGAATTCTAAATGGCATTTTTCATCTCCTAATTTCTAAGTGAACGAATAGTTCAAAAAGTGTTAATTAATTTTAATATCCAGACCTAAGCCCTGGAGCTCTTTAATCAACACATTGAACGATTCAGGAATATTTGGTTCCTGTAAATTTTCACCCTTAACAATAGCTTCATATACTTTAGCTCTACCGGCAACATCATCGCTTTTTACCGTTAAAATTTCCTGCAGGATATGTGCAGCACCGTAACCTTCAAGCGCCCACACTTCCATTTCACCGAATCTTTGGCCGCCAAATTGCGCTTTACCACCCAGCGGTTGCTGTGTAATGAGCGAGTATGGGCCTATTGACCGGGCATGAATTTTATCATCTACAAGGTGGCTGAGTTTTAACATGTAGATATATCCGCATGTAACTTTTTGATGAAACTTTTCACCCGATCTTCCGTCATATAAATCAGTTTTACTTCCTTTTTCAAGGCCGGCTTTTACAAGCCATTCATCAACATCCTCAATTTTAGCACCGTCAAAAATCGGTGTTGCAAATTTAAGGCCGAGTACTTTTCCTGCCCAGCCTAAAGCAGTTTCATACAACTGTCCCAGGTTCATACGTGAAGGCACGCCAAGCGGATTAAGAACTATATCTACAGGCGTTCCGTCCGGTAAGAAAGGCATTTCTTCTGCAGGTACTATTTTAGCTACCACGCCTTTATTACCATGCCGTCCTGCCATTTTATCACCGACAGAAAGTTTACGTTTTTTTGCAACATAAACTTTTGCTAGTTGAACAATTCCCGGAGGAAGCTCATCGCCGCTTGTTATTTTAATTTTCTCCCTTTTGTAATCTTCTTCTAAATCTGATAATATATCAAAATAATTTTTATATAATGTTTTAATTAAATTGTTTATTCGTTTTGTTTCAAACCAATCAAGAGTATAATCTAACTTTGTTACATCTTCCATTGATGAAAAAGTAGTTTCTTTAATAGTTGTACCGCTTCTAAGAACAACACTACCATCAAGATCGCGAATTCCGGTAGCAACTTCGGCATTGGTTATTTTTGTTAACTTTTGAACGAGTCTTTCATAATGCTCTGTTAAACTTTGTTTATGACTTAACTCAAGACCGTCAAGTTGTTTCTTTTCAAACTTCTTTGCATCAATGTCTCTTTTTTTCCTGCTGAAGAGACGTGTTTTTATAACAGTGCCTTTAAGTCCCGGAGGTGCTTTTAATGATGCATCTTTAACATCGCCTGCTTTATCTCCGAAAATTGCCCTGAGAAGTTTTTCTTCAGGTGTTGGATCGGTTTCACCTTTTGGTGTAATCTTTCCTATAAGGATATCGCCTTCTTTAACTTCAGCGCCTTCTCTTACAATTCCGTTTTCATCAAGATTTCTTACCGCTTCTTCACTAACATTTGGTATTTCACGTGTAAGTTCTTCCTCACCTCGTTTAGTTTCTCTAACCTGTAATTCGAATTCTTCAATATGAATTGAGGTGTAAACATCCTCGCTTACAACTTTTTCACTTATAATAATAGCATCCTCAAAGTTGTAACCACGCCAGGGCATAAATGCAACAAGAACATTTCTGCCAAGTGCAAGTTCTCCCTGATCTGTAGAGCATCCGTCGGCAAGAACATCACCCTTAACAACCCGCTGGCCTTGTTTAACTATTGGGCGCTGGTTAACCGAAGTTTCCTGGTTTGTACCATGAAATTTAATAAGCTTATATGTTGTTCTTCTTACATCATTAAAGCTGGTTAAAGCTTCAATACTATTTGGATTAATATCATATTTTACAGTAATCTGATTGGCATCAACGCTTTCAATTACACCGTTATCTTCAGAAACGATAACTGCTCTTGAATCAGTAGCAATTTTTCTTTCAAGCCCGGTACCTACTAAAGGAGCCTCCGGACGCAACAATGGAACTGCCTGGCGTTGCATGTTTGAACCCATCAGCGCTCTGTTTGCATCATCATGTTCAAGAAATGGAATTAATGCCGCCGCAGCACTGACTATTTGAGCAGGTGCAACATCCATATACTGGATATGATCCGGAGTTACGATCGGGAACTCACCTTTATAGCGGGATTTTACTCTTTCCTGCACGAATTTAGATTGTTCGGTAAGTGTTGCATTTGCCTGTGCTATTGTAAATAAATCTTCCTGTTCGGCAGTTAAATATTCTACTGTATCGGTAACTCTTGTCTTTTCAACTTTCCTGTAGGGAGTTTCAAGAAAACCGTAACGATTAACTCTTGCATAAATTGTTAAAGAAGAAATAAGGCCGATATTTGGACCTTCAGGTGTTTCGATGGGACACAAACGACCGTAATGTGTATAGTGAACGTCACGAACTTCAAATCCCGCTCTTTCCCTGGTTAATCCGCCCGGTCCTAAAGCAGACATTCTTCTTTTATGTGTCATCTCTGCCAACGGATTTGTTTGATCCATAAATTGAGAAAGCTGGTTCGTTCCGAAAAATGCATTAATTACGCTGCTGATAGTTCTTGCATTCACAAGATCTTGTGGAGTAAAGTTTTCAGTATCGCGCATATTCATTCTTTCCTTTATCGTCCTTGCCATGCGCGACATGCCAACATTAAATTGCTGGGCTAATTGTTCTCCAACTGTTCTTATTCTCCTGTTACCCAAATGGTCTATATCATCAACACTTTCAATTCCATTGCGAAGTTTGATAATATATTTCATGATGGCTACAATATCTTCAACAGTTAAAACAGTAACGCTTTCTGGTATACTAAGTTTTAACTTATCATTCATTCTATGTCGGCCAACATCACCAAGGTCGTATCTTTTATCATTAAAGAAAAGTTTATCAATCAGTGCCTGGGCTGTGTCCAGGTCAGGTGCCTCGCCCGATCTTAATTGGCGGTAGATTGAATACAATGCTTCTTCTTTAGTGCTTGATGTATCTTTACGCAGGGTGTTTACAATAAGATCCAAATCAGGTGAAGTATAAGAACTGATGAATTTCAATTTTTCAACTTCAGCTTCTTTCAATCTTTCAATGTCTTCTTCAGAAAGGATGCTGTCCTTTGTAAGGAAAATTTCACCTGTTGCCATATCAAAAACATCGCTGGCAATAGTTCTGCCGATAAAAGTTTCAACCTTAACTTTTTTTACCGTTACTTCTTCAATCAGATCAAAAAGATTTAAAATTTCTTCATCGGTCGCAAAATCCAGTGCACGCAATAATGTTGTTGCAGGGAATTTTTTTCTACGGTCTATATAAACATACATAACGTAGTTAATATCGGTAGCAAATTCTACCCAGGAACCTCTCAGAGGTATAATCCTGGCGGAATAAATTGGAGTACCATTTGGATGTACTGTCTGCGCAAATGCAACACCGGGAGAGCGATGAAGTTGTGAAACAACCACTCGTTCAGCACCATTTATAACGAAAGTGCCTTTTTCAGTCATATATGGCAAATTTCCAAGGTATACTTCCTGCTCAACACTATTTACAAATTCCTGAGTCTCGGGATCTTTTGTAGAAAGCCTTAGCTTTCCTTTAAGTGGTGCAGCATAAGTAAGACCTCTTTCAAGGCATTCTTGCACAGAAAAACGCGGTTTTTCAACATAATACTCTAAAAAATCAAGCCGGTAATTTTCCTTGTTATCGAAAATAGGAAAATTAGCAGTAAAAACTGCTTGAAGGCCCTTGTTTTCCCTTTTGGTTGGCGGTGTTTTAAGCTGCACAAATTCTTCAAAAGCAACGGTTTGAATATTCAATAAATCCGGTGCCTCAACAACAGAAGGAATTCTGCTAAAGGAAATTCTTTTACTATCCAATGTTAAACCTCCAATTAAATTTCATTTACTTTGTTATCGATGCGTAAATCAACGTAACTAAAATATAAAAAGCGATAAGACGGAATTCTCCGCTTATCACTTTTTATAAAATCTATCGTACTTAGCTTTTGCTTACTTTACTTCTACAGTGGCGCCAGCTTCTTCAAACTCTTTTCTAAGTTTTTCAGCTTCATCTTTGGTAATAGCTTCTTTAACTGTTTTTGGAGCTCCATCAACCAGGTCTTTGGCTTCTTTAAGCCCTAAACCTGTGTGTGCTCTCACAACTTTAATAACGTTAATCTTTTTTTCGCCTGCAGCTTTAAGAATAACATCAAATTCTGTTTTTTCTTCAACAGGAGCTGCTGCTGCAGGAGCTGCTGCAACAGCTACAGGAGCTGCTGCCGATACTCCAAATTCATCTTCCAAAGCTTTCTTTAATTCCGATGCTTCTACGAGGGATAAACCTTTTATCTTTTCAACTAATTCAGTTACTTTCTCTGACATTTTTTTCTCCTAATAATTAAATTTTTAAAATTTTATTTATGCTGCTTGTTTTTTGGATATTTCGTCTATTACGCTAACCAGATCTCTCATAACAGCATTAATAACGCCTACAACTCCGGTTATCGGAGCATTAAGGCTGCCTAAAATACCTGCTACAATTTCTTTCTTCGAAGGAAGTGAAGCCAGAACATTGAGTTGATCACCGGTATAGAACTGGTCCTCAATGTAGCAAGCTTTTAAAGCTAACTTTTGTTTGTCATCAAAATACTTTTTGATGATTTTAGCGGGAGCAACCGGATTGCTTGAAGCAAATGCATATCCAGTCATTCCGGTTAAATGATCTGCTAATTTACCATATTTACCGGTTTCGTCTATTGCGCGCTTGAATAAAGTATTCTTAATCACTTTATATTTAACTCCTTCTTTTCGGAAGTCGTTTCTTATAACGCCAATGTCAGATACTTTAATTCCGGTATAATCAGTAAGATAAACCGCAGTTGAGTCTTCAATCATTCCTTTAACTACGGAAATGATTTCTGTTTTTTCGTTCTTGTTCATTTTATTCCCATAACAGATTATAATTAATCATGTCGGTTTGAAGCATATATATTGAGTGCGTAAACTTTTAATTAATTATTGACGTATTGCAATTTCGTCTTTAGTAATTTTGATGCCCGGTCCCATTGTACTGGACAAAAAAAGACTTTTAATATATTGACCTTTTGCAGACGAAGGTTTCAATTTGATAATAGTACCTAAGAAAGCCCTTGTATTTTCAGCAAGTTTATCGGCTTCAAAATTTAATTTACCCAAAGAAGTATGTACAATTCCTGTTTTTTCAACACGAAATTCAATTTTTCCGGCTTTTACTTCTTTAACGGCTTTACCTACTTCCATCGTTACTGTACCGCTTTTGGGATTGGGCATAAGTCCTTTAGGACCTAAAACCCTGCCAAGTTTTCCAAGTTCAGCCATTGTATCAGGAGCAGCGACAATTACATCAATATCTGCCCAGCCACCTTTAATTTTTTCAAGATATTCCTCAAAACCGGCAAAATCTGCACCGGCATCCAAAGCTTCCTGAATCTTTGAGCCTTTGGCAATAACCAGAACTCTTACTTGCTTTCCTGTTCCATGAGGAAGCGACACCGTTCCTCTTACCATTTGATCTGCATGCCTGGGATCTACACCTAATCTTATCGCACAATCCAAAGTCTCAACAAATTTTACTTTTGATTGCTCCTTGAGAATTTTTATAGCTTCTTCAAGTGTATAATCCTTAGATTTATCTACGACTTTATTAATTTCTTTATTTCTTTTAGACTTAAGCATTTCTCTGTTTCCTTTTGCGTTCGCTTGAAACGTTTATTTAATCTTCTACTGTAATACCCATACTTCTTGCAGTACCGGCAACCATGCTCATTGCATGATCAATATCAAAAGCATTAAGATCCGGCATTTTAAGTTGTGCAATATCTTTTACTTGTGATTTGGAGACTTTAGCAACTTTATTTCTATGCGGTTCGGCAGAACCCTTCTCAACTTTTGCGGCTTTCTTTAATAGTTCCGCAGCAGGAGGTGTTTTTGTAATAAAAGTAAAAGATTTATCAGAAAAAACAGTAATAACTACCGGAATAATTAACCCGTCTTTATCTGAAGTTCTGGCGTTGAACTGTTTACAAAACTCCATGATATTAACACCTTTTTGACCCAACGCAGGTCCAACCGGAGGTGATGGAGTTGCTTTTCCGCCCGGTATCTGTAATTTAATATATCCTGTTATCTTTTTAGCCATATAATTTTCCTATAGGAATAAATACTTAATTATTTTTCTAACTCTGCTTGAACGAAATCAATTTCTACAGGGGTCTTTCTGCCAAAAATGGAAACCATCACTTTGATTTTCATCTTTTCTTCATTCACTTCCTGTATTGTTCCGGAAAAATTATTGAATGGACCATCTATTATTTTAACAATATCGCCATTTCTGAATATTGTTTCCATTCTCTCTGTAGATTCATCTTGAGTTATCCGGCCAACAATTCTTTTCACTTCTTCAGGCTGCAGAGGATTTGGATTATTTTTAGTCCCCAAAAACCCCATAACTGAAGGTGTGTTAAGAATAAAATCTTTTACCTGGTTATCAAGATCGGCTTGTACTAAAATATAGCCTGGGAAAAAGTTTTTAGTTTTACTTTTTTTCTTACCGTCTTTAACTTCAAATACCTTCTCGGTTGGAACAAGTACATTCTCAATTTTTGCGCGCAATCTCTCATTATTGCTAAGTTCCACATCAATTAAGTTTTTTACTTTATTTTCGTGACCGGAAAAAGTTCTAACCACGTACCATCTTAATTCTGATTCGGGCATTTATTTAAAAAATTCCTTTGAATATTTGAGTTATTAGCATGTCTATAACATATGTGAATGCGGCCAGCATTAGGCATGAAACAATAACCACAGTAGTGGATTCTTTCAATTCTTCTACCGAAGGCCAGGTAACTTTTTTCATTTCCTTGACCACATCATCAAAAAAGGCAATTATTTTTTCTTTCATTATTCTTCTCTTAAAATAAATTAAGACCGCACGTCAGGAGGGACTCGAACCCCCAACCTGCGGTTTTGGAGACCGCTGCTCTAGCCAATTGAGCTACTGACGTAACTTAAGATTATTTAGTCTCTTTATGAATAGTATACTTTTTGTCCCAACGGCAATATTTTTTAAACTCTGCCCGGTTAGGATGAAGCCGTTTATTCTTTGTTGTAGTGTAATTTCTTCTTTTACACTCAGTGCATTCTAATGTAATTATTTCTCTCATTGTAATGTTCCATTAAGTTGAGCATATAATCCCGATGCTGCCCGGAATCATTCCATCTTTATAAGGATGTTATAAAATGTTATTTATTTCAACAATCTAAGTTTTGCAGGCTGAACATCCCGGTTAATCAGGAACTGCCCACCCTCTTTAACAGATGAACAAATTTTTCAGCTACCACAATAACCTTAATTCTTATAGAGCTGACGACCGGGATTGAACCGGTGACCTCATCCTTACCAAGGATGTGCTCTACCAACTGAGCTACGTCAGCAAAATTTCTATTTTGCTGAGCGGGAGACGGGACTCGAACCCGCGACCAACAGCTTGGAAGGCTGTGACTCTAGCCAACTGAGTTACTCCCGCATAATGGTTCTGCCTTTTAACTTATTAAGTTAAACTTTTCGTCATGTATAAGAACCTGAAGTAAATTAGCTTTGTAATTTATTTACCAGTAACTAACAACTTCAATTTGCACTTCCAAGCTTTTTGAAGGAAGATATACTTATAAAAACATTCATCTTATTAATTTGGAAAGCACAAAAAAAATAAGGGAACTAATTTTTAACTTTAATAATATTCCCTTACAAGTACTCCAAAAAAACAAAAGCTGTGGGCGGCGAGGGATTCGAACCCCCAAAGGCGTCAGCCAACGGATTTACAGTCCGCCCCGGCTCTCCAACTCCGGCGTCCGCCCGGTTTTATAAACGAGCAACAAATATATTTTTATTCCAAGAAAAATGCAAATCAAAAATAGTAGGTTTTTTAAAAAAAATGGCACATTTCCATCTAACGGGGAAAGAATATTAGAAAAATTGAGGTATTAATGTAACATTTTGTTACATAATATTCAACAAATCTGGAAAGTATAATTATACTACAAATTTTAGTATCGCTTACTATGATGCTGCCGAAATTAACTTTAATAGCCTGAACCGAAAATATTATAACTTCATGCAGGTTAAAAGATCTCTATATAAATTTTTTAATGCACTCGTTTACTTATTAGAATTAAGTTTTTTTAAGCTTCTTCAATTTTATTATTTCTGTAATTTAGAAAGGAAATATTGAATAATTAGTGTATATATTTTAATACCCTCCGGAAAAGATGGATGAAGCGCCTACAAATAGTCTTCAAATACCTTGAAAATTATTGAATATAAAAAGATTTTTTTAAACCTTTATATAGACCGTATTGACTAAAACAAAAGAATTAAATTATTATGGCTGTATGAATAAAAGTAATATACTGATTATAGTATTATTCTCTTGTATCAACTTATTTCCACAAACCTACTCGATAAAAGGTGTAATAGAAGATGCATCAAATAAAAAAGCTTTAGATGGCGCAAATATTATTCTGGCCCATCAGCCTGATTCAAAAACAAAGGGAATGGTTTCAGACAGCCGGGGAAGATTTTATTTTGATGGAATAAAGCCCGGGAAATATACTTTGCAAATTACATTTGTCGGATATAGCCAATATCAAAAAGATATCCAGGTCAAAGACAACCATATTGATTTAGGTACCATCTATCTTTCTCCTATAGGTATAAGGCTTGGCGAAGTAGATGTAAATGCCGCTCCTACTCTCATTGTACTAAAACATGATACCTCTGAATATAATGCGGGAGCTTATAAAACCAATAGAGATGCACTTGCTCAGGATTTGCTTACTAAGATGCCCGGGATAGTAATACAAAACGGCGTAATACAGGCACAGGGTGAAAATGTACAGCAGGTTTTAGTTGATGGAAAACCATTTTTTGGCGATCCGACTACTGCCATTCAAAACCTTCCTGCCGAGGTAATTGATAAGATCCAGGTATACGACCAGCTTAGCGACCAATCTCAATTTACCGGCTTCGATGACGGCAATACAAGTAAAACAATAAATATTGTTACAAGAATGAAAGATAAAACAAATATTTTTGGAAAATTTTCAGGCGGCTATGGAGATGATGGGAGATACACTGCGGGTGGAAATATTAATTTCTTTAATAATAATCAAAGAATTTCAATTATTTCGCAAATAAATAATATAAATGTACAAAATTTTTCTACTGCAGACTTACTTGGTGTAATGTCCGGTTCTGGAAGATCTTTCAACAGGCCGGGTGGTGGTGGTGGTGGTGGTTTTGGCGGCGGACCAGGCGGTAATACAAGTAATTACGGCGGCGGGGCCGGAGGAGGAGCAGGCGGAGGGCCCAGTATTTCGAATTTCCTCGTAAATCAATCTACGGGGTTAACAACCACAAAAGCTATCGGCTTAAATTATTCGAATAAATGGGGAAATAAAGTAGATTTAACAGCAAGTTATTTTTATAATTATACAAGTAATGACGCCGAATCTATTGACAACCGGAATTATTTTTTATCTTCCGAGAATGCGCAGACCTATAATGCAACAAATTCAGGTTTTACTAATAATACCAATAATCGCTTTAATATGAGGCTTAATTATCAGATTGATTCGTCCAACTCAATATTATTTACTCCAACATATTCCAACCAGTTAAATGATGGATTAAGCAAAGTTTACGGCACATCACTAGCCGGATTAGATACATTAAATACTTCTTACAATATATTTAATTCAAATCTTACGGCTGTAAATTCATCAAATAATTTATTGCTCCGGCATAAATTTGAAACTGCTGGAAGGACGATTTCTTTATTAATAAACGGCACGTATACTTCAAATTCCGGCAGTAATAACCTTAATGCAGAAAATGTTTATTACAACAATGGCCAAACCTCGGATACTACAGATCAAATTTCAAATTTATCTGAACATGGATACAGCACTTCCGCAAACCTTGTATATACCGAACCTATAAATTCATTAAGTATATTACAGTTAAATTCGAAAATTTATTACTCTGAAGATAACAGCAATCAGAAAACATACAACACTTTGAACCAATCGGATTATCTATTGGATTCATTAAGTAATGTTTATAAAAAGATTTATAAGTCACAAAGTGCCGGTGCTGGCTACCGGTTCAGTCAGGATCAAGTACAACTTGCATTAAATCTTAATTATAATATTGCTGAATTGGAGGATAATCAGACATTTCCTACTTCTGGAACAATGGAGCGTACATTTTATTCCGTTTTACCGTCATTTTTCCTGCGGTATTACGTTTCAAGGAATAATAACCTTCGTATTTCTTATACTACTACAGACGATGACCCAAGTATTACTCAATTACAAAATGTTTTGAATAATTCAAATACCACACAGTTGTCGATAGGTAATCCCGCTTTAAGTCAGGATTATAAACAATCGTTGACGCTTAGGTATATTCAGACAAATAACGAGCATTCAAATTCATTTTTTGTATTTTTCAACGCAACGGCTATTCATGATTATATTGGCAATAAGACTATAATTGCGGAAAGAGATACGACTGTTGATAACGTTACATTAAATCCAGGGACAAAGCTATCTATTCCTGAAAACCTTAATGGGTACGTAAAGTTTAATTCGTATTTAACTTACGGATTCCCTATAAACTTTATAAAATCAAATCTGAATTTAAACCTTAATGTAGCATTTTCACACGTACCTGGTATAATAGATAATTTAGACAATTTTGCAAATTCGGGGACTTATGTGTTGGGTTTTGTATTAGGCAGCAACATAAGCGACAAGGTCGACTTCACTCTTTCAACTTCCAATAGTTATAACCATGTAACAAATTCTTCTACTATGGGCACCAATAACAATTATTATATGCAAAACTCAGCATTTAATTTCTATTGGCGTTTTTGGGCCGGATTCGTAATTCAGAATGAATTAACAGATCAGTACAACGGGGATGTGTCCAGTCCCATCAGGAAAAATACATTGATCTGGAATATGAGTATGGGAGTAAAATTCTTAAAAAACGACAACGGAGAACTCAGAATTTCTGCAAATGATCTTTTAGATCAGAATGTAAGCATACAGCATAATATTACAGATTCATATACCGAAGATGTCAGAACAAATGTTCTTGGCAGGTATTTTCTGCTCTCGTTTATTTATAATGTTAGAATATTCAATTATTAAGATATAACAATTTAATTCTAATTGAGGAAGGAATCTGGTGAAACACCTTTTTTATTGACGATACAACTAATAAAAAATGAGGTAAAAGATACTGGCTGGATTCAGTTTCTTTAACCGTACAAGCAAACAACATATTTGGGACCAGTTATTAGTTTCGGCCTTTCCCAAAATCCTTTCTTACCCAAAGCAGCGGCCATAATATGGACAATCCAATAATAGTCACCAGGACTGAAGCCGCGACAAAGGGTACCGCTTCAAAATATCGCCGCTCCATCACCATAACCAGTATTACGGGTAGACAAAGCACAGTCGCTGCGTTAATCAGTCCCACACGATGGGCCCATCGCTCCCTATTAATTACACCGTGTCCCGCATACAAGGTTGTTAATCCCAGCGGTATCAGAAGCAGCCCTACCAGCAAATGATTTAATAAAAAAGGCGGCCAGATTGTGTTAAAATCCGGGACAGTCAATTGTCGGACAAAGGTAGATTTCATTAATGGTATCACTATTAGATGAATTATTCCGACTACTAAAAGCAGTATCCCTTCGATCTTAAGGACATTACCGCAAACCCTAAACCGTTTATTAACTTCTGTTGTCAAGTTGTCCTTTATTATTTGTTTATAACGGATTTAATTAAGATGCCTCTATAAACTTCTATTAATATCGTATCTCTAACCGGCGTATTAATAGGTTAGTATGTTACACATTCCGGATATAACAGAAATAGATTGATAGTGAAATCATACTTTATGATTAAAGTTAATATTTGTAAATATGTAAATAACGACATAGAATTTTTAATTTAATTCTTAACGGGTTTTAACATTTGTTAATCCAAATTTTCGAAATCACGAATTGTTTTATGCTGCTTTATGACTGTATTACTTCTATGGGCCAGTGTTTTTTATCTAAATATAATACCTCATAATAGGCCTCATTTTTGATCTTCTCTCAGCCACTTCAAAACCTGCTTTTTCAAATGACGAGGGTATTCCCGTCCATGCAAATGCTGCCGGAATATTTGAGCCGTAGGGTTCCTGGGGATAAGCTTCAATAATCTTTGCACCTCCGGATTTACAGAATTTAATTACCGCTTTTAAAAGTTCAGTTGAAATTCCTTTTCGTCTAAATTCTTTTACTATAAAGATACAACTGACGGACCAAACAGGGTTATCATCAATTCTTTTGAGTACTTTTGAATTTTCTAAGCGGACAAAATTTTCTCTCGGCGCTGCCGAACACCATGCAACCGGTTTGCCATCATGATAAGCAAGAATACCTGGAGTTTGGCCTGAAATAACAAGTTTTTTCATTGCATTTTTGTTGGCAGTTCCCTTTTGGTTTTCAAATTGGGCCCGCTTAAGACGCCACGACATACACCAGCATCCGCCGCATGCTCCCCGTTCACCAAATAATTGTTCAAAATCCTTCCACCTGTCTAACGTAAGAGGATAAAAAGATAGTTTTACATTTTTTATTATATCCGTGCCTGATTTTTTAATCATGAGAGTTCTTATAATTTCATAAATCAAAATAATTAGCAATAAAAGTTACAAATAATTAAGAAATAATAATTCTCTTAAATAAAGACGAGGGAAATATCGGAATACATATTGAAACTATCTTATGAACTCATGTTACGCAAAATTTTATAGTTAAGTTCATTTATTTTGCGTAACGTAAATTATTTATTATTTTTTTCCTATTAATGCAGTTAAACTTTTAGAAATACGCGGCTTGTTTAATATAATAAATCCGGCTTCCCTGGCAAAGCTTAATGTTTTCTGAAAATTATTTTCATCAACATGGCCTTTTGGCTCTGCTATTAGCATTTTCCCATTTTTCTTTAAAGCGTGATAAACTTCTTTAAATAAATTTGATGCATCCCCAACCTCATGCAGAACAGCAGAAGCCAGTACAAAATCAATGTTCTCATCTATGTCGTTTATACCCAATGAATCGAAAGCACACAGCCTTAACTCCATACTACCTGATACACCTGCTTTAATGGATTTTCTTTCAAGCACTTCAAGCATTTTTTGTTGAACATCCACACATATTACTTTACCCGTTTTCCCAACCATTTTAGCCATTGGAATACTGAAAAAGCCCATAGCGCTCCCTATATCCATCACCCTCATTCCTTCTGAAATGTAAGGCCGTAATATTGTATTTGGGTTTTGAAGTAACTTTCTTATCGGACTTGCAAGCAGGTATCCTATCCATACAGGACAAACACGTTCAGGCATAATTTTTCCCTTTTAATTATTGAATTTTGTAATTGTTATATACTCTGCTAAAATAAAAAAATTTTAAGAATGATAACATTTAATTATGCTGATTAAGACGTATAATTATTAATTAAGACGGCTCAGGTTGATTAATATTTTAATTTTATTATTATTATAAAATTAGTTAAAATAACCGGACGTTAAATTAATTGCAATATTAGAAATCGTTTAAAAAAGCAGAAACTTTTATCAAAAATGAACTGGTAAGCCTCTGGCTTAGAACATTACAATACTCTTTTTCGTATTTCTTGCGGATGGATATTCAATTGTAGTAATGAATGTTAATGAATTAAATTCTATTATTTGTAACCTTGGCACGCAGGGGCAAACTACTTGTAGAAAAAACATTCCCCGCCACGTTCTCCTGAATCCCTTTAGGAATAACAGAGTAACGGATATGCAACTTATCCAGACCTGCTAGCTCACCAGGCCGCATTAATTGTGTTTCCTCTAAAACCGTATTGATAAAAGCATATATAAACAACACAGTAAAATCTCCTAATTTGAATAATTTCATACGATTATTTATATTAAATGTTAATATTTTTCGATATCACAAATCAAATAAAGTACAAACCTGCTAAATGAAAAAAATCCGGTTACTGGTAGTTGAAGATAACCGTTTCCTTCGTGAAGGCTTAACTGCTATGATCAGGGAACAGCCTGATCTTAAAGTTATAGCAGCATTCGGCGATTGTACAAAAGCCCTTCAGAGTCTCAGTAATTCGAAACCCAATGTGATGCTGCTTGATCTGGGCTTGCGCAATCAAAATAGTCTACAAGTAGTAAAAACAGTTAGAAAGAACTTCCCAAATGTTGGGATAGTAATAATGGACCTGATTCCCCTGGAATCCGATGTTTTGGATTTTGTAAAAGCGGGTGTTTCCGGATTTATTCTTAAAGATGCAACTACTGACGATTTTCTAAAAACAATCAGATCGGTTGCTTCGGGAGACAAAGTTTTACCCCAGCACCTTACTGAGTCCCTTTTCTCGCAAATTGTAGAATACGCTATTCAGAATTCAAATCCATCAAAATTGATTGAATCTGTTAGGATGACTAAACGCGAACGCCAGGTAATTGAATTAGTTGCAGATGGTTTAACTAATAAAGAAATTGCCCAGAATCTTCACCTCTCAACTTATACTGTAAAAAGTCATATCCATAATATACTTGAAAAATTGGCTCTGCATACCAGGGTTCAAATTGCAAACTATGCACACGCATCAGACAGTTATGAAACTATCAGCGACAGGATTTCAATGATTGATGAATAACTTCATCAATAAAAACAATATTTTTTACTATCCTCAATTTAGTTTTTTAGTTTTAATCTTAAATAATGTCTATCCTTATTAATCTTCTTTTCAGTATAAAAAAGAGATTCTTTGATAAAAAGGATTAATCCTTTTTTCATCCTTTAGGTCTATTTATAGTTTAACATACCTTTGCTATGTTTTGCCGGATTTTGACGATAAGAGATACATAGTTTGCGGATAAACTGTTCTCATCCGGATTATTACTCTTCAAATACAACATAAAAAGGATAATAGGCATATCTATGAGCCGAAAACTTCAAGTAGGAATAATAGACCTCGTTTCTAAAAAACCTAACAAAAAATTATTTGCCAGAATAATGAATGCAAATTTCGCAAGTATTATGCCGCAGGTTGTGGGGGTTTGGTGCCAAGAAGAAGGGCATAATGTAACTTATATATGTTATACAGGAGCAGAAGATTTACTCTCGGAATTACCGCAGAATGCCGATTTAATATTTATCGGCGCTTTCACTGAGTCTGCTCAAACAGCTTATGCATTAAGTAATTTATTGCAGTCGCGTGGAGCTGTTACCGTAATGGGCGGCCCTCATGCACGCTGCTATCCTGAGGATGCAAGAAAGTATTTTGATTATGTTACAGGTTTCACTAATAAAAATATTATTGAAGAAATATTGCTGGATTGTTCTCCACACAGGCCTCTCGGCTTGCATCTGGACGCTCTTAAACAACCCCTATCACTCCCCGGTGTAAGAGAACGATGGAAATTTATTGAACCAACTCTCAAAAAAGCTCCGCTGATTAAGATGGTTCCGATGCTGGGAAGTCTTGGATGCCCCTACACTTGCAGCTTCTGTATTGACTCTACTGTTGCTTATCAGCCTTTAAACTTTGAAGTGATGAAGGAAGATTTATCATTCCTGTTAACCAAATTCAAACGCCCGCTTGTTGGCTGGCATGACCCGAACTTCGGTATACGATTTGAAGATTTTATGAATGCTATAGAAGAGGCCATTCCTGAAGACAGTATAGATTTTATTGCTGAAAGCAGTTTATCTTTACTCTCGGAACCTCATGTAAAGAGGTTAAGACGCAATGGTTTTAGAGCAATGCTGCCGGGAATTGAATCCTGGTTCGATCTGGGGGGTAAATCTAAAACCGGCAGTATGACTGGAATGGACAAGGTTTTACATATTTCAGAACAGATCAATATGATTTTAAGGTATATTCCTTATGTTCAAACAAATTTTGTCCTGGGGCTTGATGTTGATAAGGGTGAACAGCCGTTTGAACTGACAAAGAGATTTGTTGATTTAACTCCAGGTGCATTCCCAGGTTATTCTCTACTGTCTGCCTTTGGAAGGGCGGCCCCGCTTAATCTGGAATATCAGCGTGTTAATCGCGTTTTGCCTTTTCCATTTCATTTCCTGGATAATAATCATGCAATGAATGTTGTTCCTGCAAATTATTCATGGCCTGAATTTTATTCCCGTATAATAGATCTTGGTAAACATACATTTTCCTGGAATGCAATTGTTAAAAGGTTAATAGCAACTAAATCAACAATACCAAGATGGATGAATGTTGTGCGCGCAATTTCCGAGGAGGGTTTCGGCAGAATTAAATTTAACGAAAAAATATACAGGCAGTTACAAAGTGAAAAAGAATTTCGTAATTATTTTGAGCGTGAAACTACCGAACTTCCGCAATTTTATGTAGATTTTATCAAACAGGATATGGGGCCGCTGTGGGAATGGCTGCCCGAAGGCGCTATGTTCCATGAACCTAATGCTTATCTTGAAAATATTGAACAGCGGGTTGCGGTATAATATCCGGAATAATTTTTTGCGCCCATATTTTTGGAGTTTATAATAGTTATTAATTAGAAAGGATTAGTCACATTTCATTATTGATGTGCCTTTCAGTTTCACCTGGGACTCTATGAAAAAGATTCGGCTGTTACTAATTGAAGATAAT
>Ga0181535_10001429_pt1 | contig 31296 bp, 25 predicted proteins | sample PEATcosm2014_Bin_44_FD_119774 | JGI IMG/M metagenome (GOLD analysis project Ga0181535, IMG submission 119774) | Peatland microbial communities from MTU Mesocosm Facility, Houghton, MI, USA - PEATcosm2014_Bin17_30_metaG | ecosystem: Environmental > Terrestrial > Soil > Wetlands > Peat | place... | reverse complement strand
TCACTGCTGGCAGGGTAAAAGGGCGAGACCCAATTCAAATCGTGGACAGACGAAAATCGCCACAACTCGCGATGGAAGAACGGGTTACAGACGGAGCAATAGGATTTAACCGGACACTACTGATAGCGACCCCTACAATAATTTCCGATTCGATGCCAGCCTGAAGATTCCGTTTCCCAACAAGAAGGAAGTACCCAGCGTAGACCAAATGATGGCCTTGGTAGCAGAGGTTCTGACGGTGGTTCCCGCCCAAGAGCAGGTGGTTTCAGCGCCGGCCCCGGCCGCGCCCCAATCTGCACCCGCGCCGCCACCAACGTCCTACGGGGAAATTGCACCCCCTCTCGCTGCGCCTGCTCCGGCGCCAACGATATCTGTCGGCACGACCAAAGATCAGGTGCTTGCTGCTTTTGGAGAACCTGCCCGGAAGGCCGTTGTTGGAACCAGAGAGATCTACTTCTATTCCGATATGAAGATGAAGGTCACATTCACGAGCGGGAAAGTCAGCAACATCGATTAGCGGCCGGCACAAGAACCGTTACGCGGAATCATGAAACACAACGAAAGATAAGGACACAATGAGCACGACCATCCTTCGCAAGACAGTGAAAAAGAGTTCATCCGCATTGATCCTGGCCGCGCTGTTGAGCGCCGGCATGCTGGCACACGCAGACAACAAGAAGGCTCCCGCGCCCGCTCCTGCCAAGTCGGCGCCTGCAGCCAAGCCCGCGCCCAGCGCCAAGACAGGGCCAAACTCCACTGGTGCTGGAGCCGCGCACGGCACTTCCGGCGCGCCGGCTGCCAATCACCCCACCGCGAACAGTTCGCCTGCTGCAAATCATCCGAATGCAGCGGGTAGCAACCGACCCTCGCCTACGCCCCAAAGAACAAGTGGGCCAGTATCCCGCGTGCCGTCGCCGACATTTCAACGCCCGGTCCCAAATGGGAGCCGAGAGGTTGTCCATCCGAACGGTAATGCCATGCGCATGCGTCCCGATGGCCGGCCTGCCGACGTTCACAATGCCGCGCGCAATATGGACATCCATCATGAGCTGAATGGCGGTAGCCGGGTCATGGTGGAACGCGCGGACCATAGCCGCACCGTCTTTGAGCGAGGCCGACCAAGCTATGTGCAGCGGCCGTATGGCTTTCACGGCCACGACTTCGCGCGCCGGACCTATTTTTATCATGGTCGCGAATACAGCCACTTTTATCATAGCTATGCTTACCGTGGGATGTACATGAATGTATACGCGCCAGGGTTCTACTATCATCCCGCCTATTACGGATGGGCCTATAACCCTTGGGCCGCGCCTGTCGCCTATCGATGGGGATTCGCTGCCAGTCCTTGGTACGGCCACTACGGCTACTTTTTCGCGCCAGCCCCGGTTTACCCAACGGCTTCGCTTTGGTTGACCGATTACATGATCTCTGCCGATCTGCAGCAAGCCTATGCTGCGCACACGGAAGGCGGCGAAGTGGAAGCAATGGCTCCCACCGGGGGCGGCGCGCCTATGCTGACACCTGACGTGAAGCAACAGATCGCCGACGAGGTACGCAACCAGTTGGCCCTCGAAAATCAGGAAGCTCAACAGAATGCGGCGCATCAGGATATAAACCCCGGCTCAAGCGGCATCGATCGCATGTTGAACGACGGTCGCTCGCATGTATATGTGGTTGGCTCTGCACTCGATGCAGAGGACACCGCGAAGAACGAGTGTGTCCTGAGCGATGGCGATGTCCTGTCTTTGCAATCCCCCACACCTGCCGAGGCAACTACCGTCAACATGGTGGTGCTCGCCAGCAAGGGGGGAAGAGAGTGCCAGATCCACGCCAAGGTGTTGGTGACTCTGGACGATCTTCAGGAGATGCAGAATCACATGCGAGAAAGTGTTGACAAGGGGTTGCAGGAACTCCAGGCCAAACAAGGCAAAGATGGAATACCCAGCGCGCCTGCTGCGGCACAGAGCCAGCCAACGCAGGCCCAGTATGCGGCCATTGCTCCTCCGGAGGACCCCAACGCTGCCACTGAAATTCAGCAGCAGGCCCAGCAGGCCGATCAGGCGGAGAAGGAAGTAACTGTCGAAGACACGGCACCTGCCGGCCAATAATTGCTCATCAGTGGCTGGCCCATTGTGCTTACTGTGGGCCAGCCACTCTTTCGCATGTTTACCGCATTGGCCAAAAGTGGGATAGGAAAGCTGAATTTCCTCAGTTACAATTCGCTGAATCCTAATGTGGAGTTTCAATACCATGAATCCCGTACGCTGCAAACTTCTGATTTTCCTGGTTTCGCTTATCGCCGCCTCTTCTGTGCTGCACGCGCAGGATGCCTCAATCACCACCATGGCGGGCGATCTGGCCAAGGCCATGACAGCCGGCAAGCCGAAGCGCGTTGCGGTGGTAGACTTCACGGACTTGGACTCGAATGTGACGGAGCTTGGAAGGTTCTTTGCGCAGGAGTTTGAATTCCATCTGGCCACTTCACCTTTCAAGGTCGATCTGGTGAACCGCTCCCGTCTGCAGCAAATCATTAAGGAACAGAAGCTGAACACCACCGGTCTGGTCGATCCGGATACCGCACGCCAATTGGGGAAGTTTGCCGGCGTGGAAGCGCTGATTGTGGGCACTGTAACGCCTTTTCACGAAACGGTGCGTCTTGATGTGGAGGCAATCGATACGGAGGACGCCCGGGTTCTTGCGGCTACTTCGCGCAACATCCTGAAGACCCAGGACATTCGGATTCTTCTTGGTGAAGGCATGCCAGTTCAAAAGCCAGTTGGTGGGCCAGTTCCTCTTCCTGGGCCCGCAAAGCCGCCCTCCGCACAGCAGCAGGTCTATGAAAGCCACGATATTCAATTTGTACTGAATGGCTGCGTGCGAGAGGCCGCGTCGATCGTCTGCAGGCTGACGATTACGAACAAGAATAATGACACCCAAATTTGGCTTCATAACCACTGCAATCAACCGACGCGCATCATTGACGGCATAGGACGCGAATTCCACGCCACCGAGGTATTGCTCGGTTCAACACGCGATGACAATTGCCAGGCAGAAGGTACGTTGGTCAATAGTGTCCCGACGCGAACGGAGATACATTTCAACAACATTCCTTCCGATGTGTCTTCGATCAGCCTTCTTGATCTTCCAACCTACCTTGTGAACAACGTATTTGTGAGTGTGACTTTTCATAGGGTGCAGCTAATGCAGCCACGAATCTGATCAGCACCATGGGAAGTCGGACGAGCAGGAAGGGATAAATGCAATGTCAAACTTTGATTTTCTTAAGTCCTACAGCGAGGAGTGGTACCGTGCCGCAACGGAAGCCGAGAACCTTCTTATTCGCTCCTTTCCTGGCCCTTGTGCTGTAACGCTCCGAACGCTCGGCGAGGAGCTAGCTGGAGACATTGTCGGCAAGCTAGGATTACGACCTGAGCGGCCGAAAGGGAAGCCCGGAGGAATTGACTTCCACGATCGAGTGAACGCAATCCGCAGAGCTTTGCCCAACAATCCTCAGATCCCGGACGCACTGGATAAGATTCGGAATATCGGAAACTTTAGCGCGCATAACTTCGCCTACTGCATTCAGACCTCAAAGGAATCCCTCGCGAGAACGCATGAAGTGGCAGCGTGGTTTATGCGGACTATAGTTCGCTCAAGCGAACCGATCCCGAAATACGATCCGCCCGAAATACAGACGGAAAACGAGGTTGCCTGGTGGAAGAGGTTTATCGGCACGCGAGAGGGGAAGTGGGCAGCTGCCCTTGTGGGTGTAATAGGGCTCATCTTCGTCACCCACCTCCTTCCCGGTGGCGAGGACCGTTGGATTGTCGCCCTGACGAAGACCTTGCGCATCGTCGCGTTCATTCTCGTGCTCGCGCTAATTGCCCTCCCGCTCTTTATCCTTGCCAACGGCCTGACAATCTGGCAGGCCTATCATCTCTTTGTTTGTTCGATTGCCGCAAAACTTGGCTGGAGCGAGTATCTGATTCATGCGCTCGGCCTGGTGCTTCTATTGCCGTTCTTTTCCGCGGTGCGGCTTGCATTTTCTCGCGCCGCGAAGCGCCGTCTGACAGGAATGGCTGTTCTCATTGTCATGGCTATCGGCTATAACCTGATGTTTTACTACGCCACCAAGGATACGCCTTTCATCTTTGGCAGTGGGCGCGGTTCGAAATACTACGAACGCACCGATCAGGGCATTGTCTTCTTCGACCGGGCCGGATACAGCCCTACCACAGGCCAGCCGTTACTGCTGGTGACTCCGGATGTCTGGCGCGAGTACCAGATCGAAAGTAAAGAGGGCACGGATTCGATGTCCCCCGTTGATCCTTCGACGCACGATTGGTTCAATCCCAACTCCGGCGCGCCGATGCTCTGGTACTCGCACTCCTCCGACGGAAAAAGCGACTTCTTTCTTCGCCCCGGGACCAATCCGAGAACGGGCGATCCGCTCTTGCCGGTCACGCGCGACCTTCACCAGAGTTGGATTGAAGCACGAACGCCGAAGGCGCCCAGGCCAGTTACGCAGGAGGATATTCTGAGCCAGATTTTGCGTCCCGCCGCATCAGGCGGCCCGGGAGTTCTGCTGCTGGATGTTAGAGCGAACGACCAAGGCGGCGTCGATGCGCTCAACAGGCATCTCTCCGGGGTGAACACCTCCGCATTTCCCGCCGCAGTGCTTGAGCGCCGCGGATTTGCAGGGAGGTTCTATCAAGGCGAAGCAGGCCTACTTCACAAAGCGCTTGCCATCACGCGGCTCAACTCGCTTGTCATTGCTGAAGTGAAGACGGATTGCGCGAAGAGATCGTTGCTTGATTCCGACTTGCTTTCCTGCGATTTGACAGCCGATGCGCGCCGATTCGATGCACAGGGCAATCCGGCGGGATCACAGTTGGTGCATGCGACCGGCGCGGCCTTCGATGAAAACACCGCGATTGAAGAAGCTGCCAAACGCGCCTCCATCGGCATCCTTGCATTCGCAAGGAGATAGTCTGCTCATTCAAACAGGAGGCAGCCAACCGGTCGCCTCCTGTTTGAATGAGCAGAGGATTGGGTTTACCGCCGGCGGCGTGGCCGGCACACATACGCCAGTCCGAACAGGTTGAACGCCACGCCCAGCGCTGCCCACAGCCGCGGATTGCGTCCGGCATGTTTCCCGTAAGCATGGCCAATCAAGCCGCAGATCGCGCTCGTGACAATGATAACAAACCACAAGTCTCCCATAGTCATTCTCCTTTTCTCCTCGCAGAAGAGAGTAAACAAGTCAGTTTTGGTCTGCTTGCCGCTTTGGCTTAGTCTGCTGCGGTTGGGGTAGCGATGCAAAGCTGATCGCGCGAGCCTGCAGCGTGCAGCGGTATTGCCTCGGTCGCTTGCCGCCGTCATCGATCAGGTATGGAGCGGCATGAACGCCTAGTTCATCACGCAGTGTTTTATGCAGGCGACTCAAATGCACCGAAAACTGGGTTCCGTCCATCCGCTTTTCCAATGAGCCATCGATCTGTTCGGGAAGAATCTCAGCGTCCGGCTCGCATCTGTAATACTCGTGCGTGTACAAATCGGTCCATACAGGGTCGTTTACATATTTCGTCGGCGCTTCCATAGGACCCTTTCCCGACGCGCTGCGCCGCGCAAAGATGCTGAGCATTGCAACAGATGAACGCGCCATGGAGAATACCTTTCCTGACGCGCGAATCCGGCAGGATGGTTGATCGATAACCAATTCCACTGGCCCCATAGCAACATTGGCGGCATTCACCACTTCGCTATAGCTGCTCGACCCCTCCAGGAGAGAATTCGGCAGTCCATGGCGCATGCTGACGACAGGGATCTCTGCCAACATCAGCTTGGCCTCAGCGGCATCGAGGGGCTTCTTGTCCTTGCCTTCGATGACGCGCCGGGTGGCTGAGGGATAGAAGAAGTCTGTGGCGAATTCATAATCGGGCGGCGCCAGCACGTGAGACAAGCGGTCCTGGGGCCTTCCGAAGAGCGACAGTGCGTACCCGGCGTAGAAGCCCATGGTCTTGCGACCGCCGGCCAGTGAGACATGCAGCGAGCTGTCCGGATCCCCGGTCAACAGCCGAACCTGTTCGGTGATGCCGTCGGCGGCGCACTGGTTGTCCTCGGCCGTTCGAATGTCATCCATCGGCTTGCCGTCGCGTCCGCAAACAACATGGATATTCTGTTCTGGGAATTCGATTCCGCGCAGGTTGTAGTCCTCGCAAAGCCGGCGAAACCAGCCTGGATGCTCGGACAAGAGCAACAATCGTGCCCGCTTGGATCCCTCATTTGTCGAAAGCAGATGCACTTCTGTCGGCACGAACGGATCTTCTGTCCTCTTGGCCAAAGCGTAAAGTGTTTCTGTCACAATCTGCGGAGTGAGCCCGGAGACGGCGAGAAGTATGCGTTTTGTGTATTCCGATGGTTTCTTCATCATGTCCTGATTGCTTTGCTTCACCTTCTATCTATATCGGATTGCGAACAAAATCTCTACATGTGCAAGCTTGCACGGAGAAGAGTCAACCAAACCCTCGCGCTTACCTCTGATGCGGCCGAAGGCGCGGACGCGGCGACGTGCAAGCTTGCATTGCACGAAGATAGCCTCGCAGTTCGCTATACATGAATTGCGGAGCGAATGAGCTTGAGGCCGAACTGCACTTTGACGCAACTTGTCTCGAACTCATTAACGCGCTCCGTGGGCGTTATGACTCTCAATCTTTATGGAGGACTACTTCGTGAAACGAATCGCTGCCTTGTCGACTCTCTTTGTGATTCTCGCCTCAACGTTGGCAGCTGCCAGCCAGACTCTCGGCACGCCCAACAGCCCAGTAATCGCGCAATTCGGATCCGATGGAGGGGTGGGCCAGCCGGCTTCGGCCGCAAAGCTCAAGAAGTCTGAAATTCCTTTTGAGCCCTTTTCCCAACTTGCCTTGGGCGGCGGCATCTCGCTCATGGGCGTGAACCTGCAGGCGGCAACCAACGTAAACCGTTATCTCAACCTGCGTGGCTACGGCAATGTTCTTAATTACTCGATCAACAACATCTCCACAAACGGCTTTGAAGTGAGTGGCAAGCTGAATATGGCCACGGCCGGAGTTTCGCTGGACTATTATCCCTTTCCAACGCATGGTCTGCGCTTGAGTCCAGGACTGCTGTTCTATAACCAAAACCGAGTCAGCGCCACCGTTGTTGCCGCCGGCGGAACCTCGTTCAATCTCAATGACGTCAAATACTACTCCGCGGCGGGCAATCCTGCAGAAGGAGTGGCGAGCGTAGGCTTCAACGCGAAGAACCCGGCCTTCACCATCACCACTGGCTGGGGCAATATGATCTCGCGCAACGGTGGCCACTGGTCCTTCCCGTTTGAACTTGGCGCGGCACTGGTTGGCTCGCCTTCGGTTAATATGGCGCTCAAACAAGGACAAGTCTGCAATTCCTCGGGCCAGAACTGCGTCAACGTAGTCGGCAACACAACTCTGATGAACAATGTTCAGGCCCAGATCGCCAAATACAAGAGCGATCTGGATGTGCTGAGTGTCTATCCGGTCTTCTCCTTTGGCGCAGCCTATAGCTTCCACATCCGATAACTGCAAAGGTGCTCAACCAGACGCCTATGAGCCGGGACTCTTATGTCCTGCACAGCATGTGCTGCCGATGTTATTCGCATCCTTCAAAGCAGATTCGCAACGCATACTTTCGCAATTCGAAATGGAAATCGGGGCGCTAAGCGCCGAAATCCCAACGGCATTCACTGCACAACTGAGAACTTCGACAAGTTACTAATAGGAGAAGAGGGAATGTTCAGCCTTGGCAGGTTTCCTGGCGTTGAGCGCGAAACGTCGCGCCCCAAGAGATGTAATCGACTGCTCTCACAATTGAGCCAACTCTTTTGTACCTTGAGCTTGATCGCTTTGTTGCCGATCTCATTGCTTGCATCACAGATGAATCACTCCAGACCAAATCCCGCGAAGGTCAAGCCGGCCGATACTTCAGAAATCCCTGAGTTCGGGGTCTCTCCATCGACCGTCACCTTTCCTGTGCAGGCGGTGGGCACGGCCAGTTCCCCAGCACTTATCCTGGTATGGTCCGCGGAGGGACAGCCGGTCGGCGTCACTTCGTTCAACGCCAGTGGCGATTTCAGTGTGAGCAATACTTGCCAAACTGATCCGAGGGGACCGTGGGCGTGCTACTTTTATGTGACCTTCCAACCCACAGCGACCGGGGCGCGCACCGGGGAATTGACTGTCAACGGAAGCCCCGCGGTGGCCTTAAGCGGCACCGGATGGCCAGCAGGGGGCGGGGCTACCACTTCCGCTCTCACTTCATCAGGCAATGCCGGCGGCTATTCGCTAACCGAAACGGTTACTGGCGTTCTCGGCAAGGGTTTGCCCACCGGCTCTATATCCTTCGTCGACATCTCGAATGGCGACTTATCTCTCGGCACAGGGGCGTTGCGATCGCCGTTAATCAATCTGAGCCTTGCCAATGGACCATCCTTCATTACCGGCGTGGAAGCAGCAGATGTGGCGACAGGAGATTTTAACGGTGACGGCAAACCGGATATAGCAGTAATGACGTGGGATACTGCTGGTCAAAATCCCAACCCTTCAGTCAGCATATATCTAGGTAAAGGCGATGGAGCATTCACAGCCGGATTTACTCCAACGTCCTCCAGCTTCAGCAACATCGTTTCTGCGGATTTTACCGGCGATGGCAGGTCAGATATCGCGTATGTTACCGGCACCGTCGTAGGCACCGGCGCAAATGCATACGAGACAAACGATCTCGTGGTACTGTTCGGAAATACTGACGGCAGCTTTACGACTCAAACAATTTCCCTGCCCAACAGTTCTACCTATGACCTTTTGGTGTTGGCTATTGGCGATCTGAATGGTGACGGGAAGCCTGATGTAGCAGTCAACCTTGGTGGCAATATCACAGTTCTGCTCAATCAATCCAATGGAACGTTTAAGTCGATACCCGTATCAGGGACCGCTAGTGCCCGAGGAATGAAGATCGCGGACGTCAATGGAGACCAGAAGGCGGACTTGGTCATCAACGATGGGAGCGATTTCGGAGTGACGGTATTTTTGGGGAATGGTAACGGGACTTTCCAGCCACCCATCACCACTAATCTTCAGAATGCTACCTTTTTTAGCAATGGAGATTCTATCGAGCAATTCGCTACGGGAGACTTCAACGGAGACGGCAAAGCGGACGTCGTCATCGAAGGGTGGCAATCCACGTGCGAAGCGTCGAATACGAAATGCCAGGAGACGGCAACACAGAGCGACGCATTTCTCATATTCACGAGCAACGGAGATGGGACGTTTACGGTTGGATCGCCTATCGTAATATCCAAGAACAGCGCTTCGAATAGCGGATCGGTCGCTGTCGCCGACTTTAACGGCGACGGCAAAGATGATGTGGCCGTTCTGACCAACAACGTTGTGCAAGTATTTTTGGGCAACGGCGACAGCACTTTCACAGCGTCGGCAAGCATTGATTCTGGTGCAGAGAGCGATCCGGATTGGCTGGCTTTGGCAGTAGCCGATTTCAACGGCGACGGGATTCCCGATTTTGCTGCCATGAACTCCGATGCCGGAACCGTAACGATCGCCGAGGGTCAGCGCACAGAGACCGCGACCGCGACGCTCGCGAGTGTGGCCGTGCCTGGTGCTGGAACGCACAACGTGGAGGCGGTTTATCTGGGGGACTCCAACTTTGCAACCAGCACTTCGGCTTCGGTTGCTCTAACTGGTTCCTCGATTTCCACCACGCTGTCCCTGACCTCGAGCGCGGGAACCTCCACGCCTGGGAATCAACTTGTTCTCACCGCGACGCTATCCCCATATTCCGAAGGTGACCTGACAACAACCGGCGAAAAAGTAACCTTCTCGAACAACGGAGCGACCATTGGTACCGGCACACTCTCATTGGGTGTGGCTACGCTGAATACTTCATCCCTGTCTGCCGGCACCAACAGCGTGACTGCGAGCTTTGCAGGAGACGGCAGTTTCACCGCAGCAAATTCGCAACCGGCTTCCATAACCATCACCAACCCTGCGAATCCAACTCCTGCCATGAGCAGCATATCGCCCGCGTATACCAGCGCAGGTGCCGCAGCTTTCACGCTAAGCGTCAACGGAACCGGTTTCATCCCCAATTCTAGGGTCTACTGGGGGGCAACAGCCTTGGCGACCACTTACGTTAGTGCAACCCAACTTACGACGAAGGTGCCTGCAAGCGACATCGCATCGACAGGCTCCACGTCTATTACGATCCTGACTCCAACTCCGGGCGGAGGGACTTCCAACTCGCTCGCGTTCGAGGTGGATTCGACGCAATCCACCAGCAACGCTCCGTCCTTTTCGAACACCACCGCGGCCATTTCGCCGGGCAGCACTGCCACATATAGCGTCACTTTGCCCTCAAGCACAACGAGCGCTACCGTCCAGTGCCTCAATCTTCCGGTAGGCGCCTCCTGCACTTACTCGGCGTCGACGGGAGCCGTCTCGATCGCAACGGTGGCAACCACGCCAAGAGGAACCTATCAGATAACCACGGTTTTTACCGAAACGGTATCGGGGCAATCTGCAGCCTACGTGCTCCTGCCCTTCCTCCTGATCCCACTCTGCCGGACAAGGAAGAGAATCAGCCGCAAGGCCGTCATTACCTTGTCTTGGATCGTCATTCTCGCGGGTGCGGCTACCTTCAGCATGAGTGGATGCGGAGGCGGGCCAAGCACTACGACTCCGTCAACGCCACCAGGTCAGCAAGTGACAAGCTCCGGCGTGGTCACCCTTACACTCCAATAGCAGATTCCTTACCGGTCCGGGCGGGTCAAGCCCGGGCCGCGAGTTTCTGTTGAAAAAGCGCAAACCCACTTTCACGAACTTGAACAGACGTAAAATAGGCCAGATCTTAAGAGGTTTAATCATGAAGACATGTCTTTCAGTGTTGCTCGTCGCGCTCTCTACAGTGGCATGTGCGCAGTCGTCTCCGGCTTACTCAAGGGCCGTTCCATCGGCAGCCGTCACGCATGGTCTTGAAGCGGCGGCAATATTTGCTCTTGGGCCGATTGGTATCGTGGGAAAGACCTCTGACGAAGAACGTCAATTCAAAGCGATATTCGTTCTTGATCAGGACAAGGCGACACAGGAGCTTGAGAGGCTTTATTCCAGCGGGAATCCTCAGGCAATGAGTTATGCGCTTGTGGGCATGCGGAAGCTTGATCGGAAGCGATACGCAGAGCTCGTTGCCGCGGCAGGCTCGTCGAACATGACGGTCAGGGAAATGTGGGGCTGCATCGTGGAAAGGGAGAAGCTCCGAACATTCGCAAACAATCTTAACGCGGGGAAATACGATTCCTGGCTTGGTTGGATGGCAAAGCCCTCGTTGTGACTAAGCGGTCGGGCGGCAGATTAGCATCTTCCCAGGACGGACCCGTGGGGCAGCATAAGAATGAACTCGGTGGCAGCTTGGGGTTGTATCAAGCACCGAAGGCGTACGAAACGTCCGGCAGTGAAGGTCCTGAGGTGCTTCAATAACCGTTCACAGCGATCGGATATTCAATGCAGCTGATGACGCCGTGTTCCGGCCGTTGAGACACCAGAAGACTGAAGTTGAACCTTGACACGAGTCGCGCCTAATAATCCGACCTTCTCTGACGGGGCACCGGTCTCGACAAAAGCACAAGCCCAAGCAGATTCAGGACACCGCCGAGCATGGTCCACAGAATCGGATTGCGGTCCGTTGTCGTAGCAAATAGATAGCCGATAAAGCCGCAAATCGCAGTTGATAGCACCATCGCCAACCAAAGATTAGCCATTGAATTCTCCATATAAAGCAGCGCTCGCGCCCAACTCACGCAGCGCATCTCCAAATTGTTCAGCCACTACTCTGGCGTGCAAGCTTGCATTGCACCGATACCTCCTTGCATTTCGCTATACATGAATTGCGGGGTGATGCGCTTTAGGCCGGTGTACCTTGGTAAGCCATCGGCGCAGTCCCGAAACGCTCAAAAGTGCGGTCTTCAGGAGGACCAATGAAAAATCGTAAAATGCTAGGCTCAACGCTTGTCTTTTTCGGCACGTTGCTTTGCTTCTTTCTGCCTTTTGTCACTGTGTCTTGTAACGGCAAGGATGTCTTTGCCGTAACCGGCCAGCAATTGGTGACCGGGACCAGCGGCCATCATGCTTCCGCCGAGGGACCCGAAAAGCCAAAAATCAGCCCAAATCCTTTCGCGGCCGCAGCGGTCTTAAGCGCTGTTTTAGGTCTGATATTGAGTTCCGTAGGAAGGCGAATGATCAGAAGCGTTGCGATGTCGGGGGCGGTCGGCACGGCAAGCCTGGCAGCGATGAAGGTGCAGCTCGATTACCAAATCCACAAGCAGGCCATGGGAATGGCACAGAACAACTATCAGGTCGGATATTTCCTGGCGCTGCTGCTCATGTTCATCGGAGCTGGATGGAACTTCTACAAGCTAGGGCAACAAGAATGCAATCCAGAGAGCAGCACTCCCCCGCTTGGGGTCCTACGATCTTGACCGGCCTTTCGACGTGATCCAGATCACCATCTGGCGCCAATTGGTGGCGCGTCTTATTGATTGCAATGTAGATGCCGATAGAAGGGAAGAAGCGGCAGTTTCAGATAAACGGTGAAAGAGGGAACGCGATGCAGGCAATTCTAAGCTCGATTGGGACGTTGATTGAATGGGCAATTTTTCTTGGTGTGATCGCGGTGGTCGTAGTGTGGATCACCTATAACAAACTGCAGCAGCAAGCGCAGAACGTAAAAGAGAAGAACTCCAATATCCAGATCGCATTGGGCAAGAAGATCGCCGAAATCAACCAACTGATGACGATGATCAAGGGTTATCAAGACTTTGAGCAGTTCACGCAATTGAAGATTTCATCGGACTCCAGCCCCGCCGCCATGGCTTCCGCGTATCAGAAGTCCGGTGCCACCTTGACTGCGATCCAAATGGCGATACAGAAGTTTCCTGAGTTGCATACCAGCTCGCAATATCACCGCGTGAACGATTCGATTCAGAACTGCGAAGTCAACATCCAACGGAACCGCGAAATCTACACCCAGGCTGTAAAGCAATACAACTCGTTATACCTGGCGATTCCAACCGTCTTCATCGCGCCTCTGCTGGGCTTTTCGCAGGCCCCGTATCTTGAATTCGATACATCCGGGCTGTCGCAGGATAACGGACTGCATGAGTTCAAGACGGACGATGGCGAGCGGCTCAGAGAACTACTGAACAAGGCGGGAGGCGCTCTTGCCGACGCTGGCCGGACCATCATGGACAAGGCCAATAACCTGAGAAGCAAAACAGACGACAAGACGCCTGAAAGCGACGCGCCCATCGCCAATCCCGTGCCCGCTCCAGGCTACTTTTACGTTGTTCCGGGCGGCATTCCCGCAGGACCTGCTTCATTACAAGAAATTCGCGCCAAGGTGATGGAAGGAATACTGCCGTCCAACGTGCAGGTTGCCCTGCCCGGAAGCACAGAGTGGATTTCGATTCTGGAAGTTCGCGAGTAGCGCGGCCAAGACGCGATTGACCGGGATTCAGATATTGGCTCCTTTGAACCAACTTCGAACAGGGAGATCAACAGGCACCTATCAGAAGCCTGGAGCCAGATTGACCGCTATTCAAGTGGTTCCATGGAAGCCTCCTCAATTGCAAACCAGTAAGCAATATTTGAAACGTCTTCTCCTTATCTGAATTCCTCAAGTGCCGACAGACAGGCCCGGGGGAATCACCAACTCGATGCACGAAAGGGAGCATCCGTGAAAGCCAGGGTCTTCTACAGCTTATTCGTCGCTTCTGTCTTCTTTCTTCTTTCTGCACAAAGCTATACACAAGAATCGCGCCAAACATTGAGTCATCACGTTCGTCCAGCGGTCACCAGCGGGCAAGCGAAGCCGGCGGGCGTCCTCTCCGGTACAGAACAGATGAATCTCTCTATTGTTCTGTCGCTGCGCAATCGGGCTCAGCTCACGAGTCTTTTGCGCAATCTCTATGATCCGTCGAGTACCGACTACCACCACTTTGTGAGTGTGGAGGATTTTGCCGACCGGTTCGGGCCAACGGCGGAGGACTACCAGAAGGTCGTTGACTTTGCCGGCACCAACGGGTTCGAGGTACATACTGCATCCGCTAACCGGATGACCGTGTCGCTCACCGGATCGGTCGCGCAGGTGGAAAAGGCGTTCGGCGTGAAGATGCAGAGATACCAGCATCCGACCGAGGCGCGGGAGTTCTTTTCCCCGGATCGCGAACCGTCGGTTCCTCTCAATTTGAAGGTTGCACATATCGCAGGTCTGACCAATTTCTCCGTGCCGCGTCCCTTGCTGGCGAAAGCAGCCAGCAGCGTGCTCCCTCTCGACAGCTCGGCACTGTCCGGTTCGGGTCCAGGCGGAGTGTTTCTGAGCAGCGACATGCGAGCTGCTTATTACGGAGGCACCACGCTGACCGGCAAAGGCCAGACGGTAGGACTCGTCGAGTTCAACGGTTACAATGTCAGCGACGTGGATCTGACTTTCAGCAGTGCGGGTCAGTCCTACAGTGTTCCCATCAACAATGTTTTGACGGGCGGCGCCACTGGAGGCGCTTGTCAGTTTGGCCCTTATCAGTTTGGTGACCCCTGCAGCGATGCTGAGGAGGTTACGGACATTGTTCAGGCAATTGGCATGGCGCCAGGACTTAGCCAAGTTCGGGTCTACATTGGATATCTAGATAGCGAAATACTCAGCGCTGTAGCTGCTGAGAATATTGCCAAGCAGGTGAGTATCTCCTGGGGGTGGACTCCAGAAGATCCCTCAATCGCTGATGTCTTCTTTCAGGAGATGGCTGCGCAGGGCCAAAGTGTTTTTGTGGCGTCCGGCGATTCTGGAAATTATTCAACGGGCGACTATCCCTACCCCGGAGAAGATGCATATGTGACGACTGTTGGTGGAACCGACTTGGTGACCAGCGGAGCGGGGGGCGCATGGAGTTCGGAGACTGCCTGGAGCCAGAGCGGAGGCGGGATCAGTCCTGATGGCATTGCCATTCCAAGCTGGCAGACCGGTGTCGCCAACGCCTCCAACGGAGGGTCAGCAACCCTGCGCAATGTTCCAGATGTGGCCATGGAGGCAAACATAGATAACTATTACTGCGATTGGGGAGAGTGCAACATTTATGTGTTAGGAGGCACCAGTCTCGCGGCGCCGCGCTGGGCGGCATTTGTAGCGCTGGTCAACCAGCAGGCCACGGAAGCGGGCGAGCCTACGGTGGGCTTTCTTAACCCAGCCATCTACGGGATCGGCGCCGGGGCCAACTACGCCAGCGACCTCCACGATATCACCAGCGGCAGCAATAACTACTCCAATTTATGTAACGGAGCGGCGGCTTGCAATGCCGTTCCCGGCTACGATCTGGTAACCGGGTGGGGAAGCCCAACGGGGCAGGCCTTGATCGATGCTTTGGCGCCTCCAGCATCGGCAGGCTTCCAGATCTCAACGTCCGTGACCAGCCTGTCGATTAACCCTGGCAGTTCTGGCACCACCACCATCGCGGTAACAGGTCTGGGCGGATTCAACGGCAGTGTCAATCTGGCGGTGTCCGGCCTTCCCGGCGGTGTTACCCCCGCATGGGGAACAAACCCCACGAGTGGAAACAGTGTGCTGACGCTGACGGTGAGCAGCGCTACCGGCCGCGGGTCGTACCCGGTGACCGTTACAGGCATTTCAGGCTCTTTGAGCGCGACCACCGACTTTACGCTCGCCATCAATGCTCCTGGATTTGCCATATTTCCGTCCCCGGGAGCGTTGCAACTCCAACGAGGATTATCAATAGCTACTACCATTGAGGTGGTTAAGTACGCGGGCTTTGGCGGAAACGTAGACCTTGCCATCACTTCTTCATTGCCAGATGGAGTTACGGCCTCATGGAGTGAGGACCCTGCATCAAGCGCCAGTATGCTCGTCCTGAGCGCCAGCGACACTGCTGTCTTAACCGAGTCCCCAAGCTTTAACCAAGTTGAAGACATACCGATCACCATCAGAGGCACTTCGGGAAGCCAGTCGGCAAGCACGGTCGTGACCCTTTCATTAATGAATTCGGGGATTTGGGCGGCTGTTTCTCCCACTTTCCTGCCAATCAACCAAGGGGCATCAGGCACGGCCACATTCACCGCCGTTCCCTACGGAAAGACGCATGGCACCTATATGCTGTCCGTCGGTCCGTTGCCTTCGGGAGTTACCGTCTCTTTTGATCCGGTGTTCATTTCCGCCGGCGAAACCAGTCAAATTTCCTTTACGACGGACGCGACCACTCCACTTGGCTTGGGCGGAGTTATGATTAACGCCGTTGCACAACAAAGCGGCGAAGGTTCGTCTTCCACCGGTCTACCACTCATCGTGACTGCCACGCCGCAGCCGAGCGCTTCCGTTAGCATCTCGCCGGTATACACGGTATTGCAGCCGGGCAGCAGCACCACCGTGAACATCAGCGTAAATGGGCAGAACGGGTTTACCGGACCTGAGTACTTGCGTGTGGTTCCACCACCCGGGGTTACAGCCTCGTTTAGTCAGGATCCCACATCCAGCACCAGTATCCTGACCCTCACCGCAAGCGCATCTGCACAGCCTGGACTCTGGAACCCTGATCTTTGCTACAGCACGGATGCAAATGCTTGCGTGAGCGGATCTGCTACACCCTCATATTCGAATGATTTTTGGGTGCAGGTACAGCCAACGGCAAGTTTTAGCCTCACATCGAGCGCCCGTTCTCTGTCGGCAGTCCCCGGCGGTTCCGCTACTTCCACGATCTCGGTGGCCCCGCAGGCCGGCGTCACAGGCAATGTTCAGTTGTCCGTTGTCTCCACTCTGCCGCCAGGCTTGACCGCATCGTTCAGTCCGAATTCGACCAGCACGAACTCTGTGCTGACGCTCACCGCCGCCACGTCGGTCCCCCCCGGAAAGTATCTCGTAATGATTGCCGGTACTTCCGGTAGTCAGACCAACACCTCGACAATCGAGTTGAACATTGCAAATGCGACGACAACCAAGCTGTCAATCACTCCAGCTTCGGATGGGACCTCCTATGCTCTCGGAAGTCCTCTTACCTTGACCGCTACTGTTCTTTCCGGTTCAGCGCCGGTAATTCAGGGGCAGGTAAATGTTTGTGACGCCTCGTCGGCATATTGCACGGATTCGCATTTGTTGGGGACCGCTCAACTGACCCCAGCCGGAACGGCCACGCTGAAGTTCCATCCGGGGATCGGGAGCCACAGTTACAAGGCTGTGTTTGTGGGGACCCCGAGTGGTTCTCCACCATTTGAAACAAGCACCTCGTCTAATTCGACTTTTGTCGTTAGCGGACCGACGAGCACCGCAATCTCAGCGACCGGCGAACCTGGCAACTATACGCTGACAGCAACTGTGGCCGGGGCCGGGAGCACCACAGCGCCAACAGGGACCGTATCCTTCGTCGATACGAGCAACGGTAACGCTATTTTGGGTACAGCGCCGGTGGCGCCCGGAAGCGGCAGCCTGATCTTTACCAACTCATCCAACTCGATCACTGGCAAGGGACCGCAATCGGTCGCAACCGGCGATTTCAACGGAGACGGCATTCTGGATATGGCCGTCACGAACTCGCTGGGCAACACGGTGACAATCCTGCTGGGCAACGGGGATGGTACGTTTACGGCCACGCAGAACAGCCCGGCCACAGGGAACAAACCCATGGGTGTCGTCGCCGGTGATTTCAATGGAGACGGCATTCTGGATTTGGCCGTCGCGAACTCGCTGGGCAACACGGTGACGATCCTGTTGGGTAATGGAGATGGAACATTCACTGCCGCGGCGGATAGCCCCAACACCGGCAGCAGCCCCACATATATTGCTGCCGGCGACTTCAATGGGGATGGAAAACTCGACTTGGCTGTAGTCAACAGCACAGGCAGTGGAAGCTCGATGACCATCCTGCTCGGCAACGGGGATGGGACTTTCACCGCCATGCCGGACAGCCCTGCAAATGGTTACGCTCTCGGAGCGGTTGTGGTGGGAGATTTCAATCGGGACGGGAACCTGGATTTGGCTGTTGAAGACCAAACCGGCACGTTGATGATCCTGCTGGGCAGAGGTGACGGCACCTTCAACTTTTTCTGGAATACTCCGAACCAGCCGTTCGTCTACGGTGCCCAAAACCTCGTCTCAGCCGATTTCAATGGTGACGGGAACCTCGATCTAGCTGTCGTGAATACAAATGAAAACACGGTATCGATTCTCTTGGGCAATGGCGACGGGACCTTCACGGCTACGCCAAACAGTTCGGCAACAGGTGCTAGCCCTAATTCCATTGCCGTTGGCGATTTCAACGGAGATGGGAATCTGGATCTGGCCATTTCCGTGGCGGGCGGCGACGTCACCCCGATAACGATTTTACTGGGCAACGGGGACGGCACCTTCGCTGCGGCACAAAATATCCCGCCCCGCGCAACTTGCCCCATTTCCGTCGCAGCAGGCGACTGGAACGGAGATGGAGTTTCCGACCTTGTCATTGTCAATGGCTGCGGAAATCTCCTCACTGCTTTTACCACGAGCCTGACAGAAACTGCGACAGCCTCAGTAAGCGAGATCGCGGTTACAGGATCGGGAACTCATGCCGCTGTAGCGACTTATCCTGGCGACAGCCTTTACGGTGCAAGTACGTCTGGAACGACATCGCTTAGTGGCGAGAATCCGGCAGTAGCTCCGACTTTCAGCATATCCGCTGGTAGCTACACCTCGGTGCAGACGGTTTCGCTTTCCGACACAACGCCGGGAGCGGTGATTTACTACACCACCAACGGATCCACGCCGAAGGCAGGCTCGACGCTCTACTCGAGCCCGATCACGGTCTCGGCAACGGAAACCATTCAGTCGGTCGCCATCGCCAGCGGCTACTCGCCGAGCGCAGTGAACTCGGCGACCTACACCATCAACCTGCCCGCGGCGGCTCCGGCCTTCTCGGTGGCCCAGGGAACCTACGCCTCGGTGCAGACGGTTTCGCTCTCCGACACAACGCCGGGGGCGGTGATTTACTTCACCACCGATGGCACTACGCCGACGGCGAGTTCGACGCCCTACTCGGGCCCGATTACGGTTTCGGCAACGGAGACCATTCAGGCGGTCGCCATTGCCAGCGGCTACTCGCTGAGCGCAGTGAACTCGGCGACCTACACCATCAACCTTGCGAACCCGGCACCGGCAATTACGAGCACGGCCCCTGCCTACTCCGTCGCTGGCAACCCTGCGTTCACTTTGACCGTGAATGGCAACGGTTTTATAGCCGGCTCGACTGTCTACTGGGGCAGTTCCGCGCTGTCTACGCAATTCGTGAGCACCACGCAGCTGACGGCGCTGGTGCCCGCATCCGGCATTGCCTCAGCGGGCATCACGGCCATCACGGTAGAAACGCCTGCCCCGGGTGGAGGGACTTCCGGCACGCTTCAGTTTGAAGTGGATTCTGCAGGCACGAGTTCTTCGGCCAGCCCGACATTCACCGCGACAAGTGCCTCCGTCCCAGCTGGAAACACGGCAACTTATCCTGTCACGCTTTCCTCTTCGGTCTCGAATGTGACGGTAAGTTGCCTCAACCTTCCCCCCGGAGCCACCTGCTCCTACTCATCGTCTTCGGGCGCGGTTTCTATCGCCACTTCGACTTCGACGCCGGCAGGAAATTACCAGGTGACTGCGGTCTTCACGGAAACGCAAACGCTCTCGGCCGGATATCTACTGGCCCCGTTCCTTTTGCTGCCCTTGATGTTCTTGCGGCGGAAACTCGCCGCCAATCGGGCATGGATTACCGTGTGCCTGGTCGTAGGCCTGGCACTGGGAGCGATCATGGCCACGGGTTGCGGCGGAGGAGGATCGACATCTCAACCCGTGCAGAGCAATCCCACTACCCATCAGGTCACGAGTTCCGGAGTAATCACCCTGACGATCAAGTAATCTCGCCCCACTTTCCGAAGGGGGAGGGTCGGGAGTGAAGCTGATGTAAGGAAATCCGTACGTCCCAACCTGACACACCAAGGCGCCAATTCGCAGCAGAGCCAGAACTGCTGCCTGGCGCCTTTGGTCTAACTTGCAAGCTTGCGTTCTGTCGTCCGGAATAGAAAAGGCTCTATACCAGAGTTGAGAGCTCTCTGTTAATTGAACAAGGAAGGAATGTCATGGTTCATCACTCACGCGTTTGTTTGACTGGCGTTGCACTTGTGCTTGCATTGTTTGCGTCGGTGCCCGGAGCACAATCACAAAACACCCGAGTTCAACATAAGCACATTGGTGCACACTCGGCGACCGTCCAACCTGCATCGATAACGAGTTCTCCGGCCGATCCGGCTTCGAGCGCGACACAAATGGAATCGGCGCAGGTCAGTGATTGGCAGGCCGTCCCGTTTGTGATCGAAGGCTGGCTCGGTTGGGGCGTCATCCTCTATTTGGTTTTTCACCGTAGGGATGCCGCGCACTCCATGGCATGGAAGATACGTCGATACTTGATTGTTCTCCCTTTCCTGTTTTGCGTCGGGATAGCGCTCTGGCCGATTACGCTTATCTACTTTCGCGGTAGATGCTGGAATTGTCACAAGTGGGGACATCATGCGCGATATTGCCCAGAACACCAACGCTGTTGGTCGTGCGGTGAGCTGGGCCACAAGGCCCGCTTTTGCCCTAAAGGCCCTACAGCGAATCAACCGTGGACGTTCATTCGGAATCCATAGTTGTACTCTTGAAGACCTTCTGGAATCGGAGGTTTCAGATTGAATGGACCTCCATTAACTAACGCTATCGAAGAGCAATAGAAATCTTGCTGAAGTGTTGCTTCTGGCTCAGAGGAAGCTCTTCGACAAATTGTTGGGGTTGGCTTAATTGAGAAAGGGTCTAGTGGCGACAGTGTTCGAGCCGTTGTGCCTGATTGCATCGTCGTGTCGGCGCCAAGGAGCGATCGCCATAAGTGCAAACTGGCGTGGGTGGTCGTCAACGATTCTTTGGGTCGAGACCTGAGGCCCAACGTAAGAGTTAAAACCCGCAGGTCCGGCTGAGACACCGAATGGCGGGTACATCCGTGATGTGTGCCAGACTGAGATGTTCCAACACAAGGAGTCCACTGTGAATGCAAGGCGCGCCGCCAATTTTTCACCTACCAAGGCCGCGTATTTGATCACTGAAGACGAAACGCTTTTCAGGTGGTCAGCCACGGCTCGGAAGCTGTATATCTACGAAGGGCTGAACCCAGGCGAGAGGAGGATCGCAGGCGAGGTTTACGTCGAGCAGGCGGACCTTATACTGAATGCGACCGGGTGGAAACCTGCCAACACAACTAGCCCCTTCTATGACTGGGCATGGTTTACCGTTTACCAGATTGGCTGCTGGCTGCATCTTCCCGGGTTTTGGAAGAAGGCTCCGGCAAGCAAAGAGGAGGGCGTATTGCCTGCGCAGGAGAACCACGCCCAATAGGCGAAACCAATCTTTGCATGTGCCAGGTTCGCTGGCTCATTGGGATTGCACCCTCGGCTGAGTCGGCCAGTCCGTCGTGCCGACCACCACTCTCTCTATTCCGATACCACCTCCCTGCAAACTTTTGTCGCGTCCTCCTGGCTGCACTGGTTTTATTACAGCAATTCGAAAGGACTCACCATGCTCCTTGTGGCCTCGCTTCTTTCTATCAAAGATCAAAGCGCGAGGGACTTTTTCGTTCGCTCTGTCCGACGGGGCGGCAATTGGCAGGCGACTGCCTGCCGCGTCGCCCCGGAACTGATTGAGCTCGACGTGTTCGAGCATCTGGAAGATGTTCCCGGATCCCTCTATCTCTGCCTGGACCTCTGGAAGAGTGCTGAGGCCTACCATCGGGCCTGCTGCTCTCCGGAAGTTCAAGACCTGTTCCTCGCACGCCGACAGCTGGCCGACTCCTCGTTCGAACTTGGCGCATTCGCCCTCGCCACGTCTCCGGATCTCGGCGATACGCCTCGACCGTGCGTCAACTAGTCGTTTAAACATTTCACCCTCACCAGATTGAGGGAGCGAGGCGCAACGACTTCAAGGCACTTCATTCTGCGGGTCGGCTCAGCACCCAATTCAATCGGCCGAGCTGTCCGCACGCATCCTCGCAGAAAGCCTGACCTCGCTCGGCGGCCTCTTGCCACTGAAAAGGTGAAGACATCATCAACATTATCCCCACCGCTCCCAGGCAATGCTCATATGTTTATCCGTTTGCCTCTCAGGCTGCCGTCGATCCAGAAATCGATCAAGACCCCTATATGCGGGAAAGAAAGGAATTCGCAATGCCCGACCGTCAATCATTTTCCCAAGGGAATAATCAAGAAAACCAACTTGCAAAGTCCCTGGGCCGAAGACTTCGGTACTTACGGGCTCAGATCGGCATCACTCAACTTGAACTCGGACGCAAAGCCTCCATGGACCGCACGTATGTTTCGCGTCTCGAACGCGGAACGATCCTGCCGCGTTACGTCGCTCTCGTCCGGATTGCGGATTCTCTGGGTGTCAGCGTCGCGGACCTCGTGAGGGACGTGCCACGCTCGAGCAACACATGAGTGTGACCGATACGACACGTTCATAGATCGAGCGCCCGCTTTTGCTTCAAGATCCGTGGGACCATTGGGATGCACTTAAGAGGAGTCAACTCAATGGACGATGCGGAAATGAGAGAAGAGGCGGGCTGGAATCGTTCCGGCTCGCATGTCGAAAGAGGTCCGGCCGCCTGGGTCTGCACAGAGGTTCTCGAATGCGAACTGTGGAACGCCATAGCGGAGGACTTCTCGCAGTCGCTCGACATAGTTGCGGATTACGATGACGACGGAGAATCGTTGACTGTCGATGAGGTGTATGTGGATGAAGCGGAAATGCGGGACAGCCTGTTCAGGCAATTAGCCGATCTTCGCCCTGAACTCGGAGACCTCTTGTCGGGGCCGCAACTCCCAGAAGAAGGTTAATCATGAATCCAAACGAATACCTGACACGGTTCTTCGGCGAACTGGAATGTTTAGTCGACGGTCATGGAACCAGGCAAGCGGTTTCAACGACGAGATCTGGCGAAGTCGAAACTAGACTTGGGATCGGCGACTGGTATCGGGCCACAAAGACCAAATTGGAAGATGATTCGATCAAGGCGGCACAGGATGTCGCCAACGCGGCGAATATACTCCTGCAATTCTCAAAGTTCTACTGCCACCCCGGCAGAGAAGGGGGACCTCCTTTCGGATTAGTGACCGCTTTCGTATCGTCCAGCTTTGCACACAATTCTGGGTACTTCCGTCATTGAAAGTTTCTTTTGAACCATCCGATAAGTCACGCATGCAAGCCCCAATTCATTTACTCGTAAGCCTTGTTTTTCTTCTTCCAATAATCGTTGCCGTGACGAGGAAACGCCGTAACTTAGGGAAGATAATTCTCGCGAACCTTTTCCTCGGAGGGTTGGTGCTCCCTTGGCCATTTGTCCTTTGGGCAGCGTTCCAGAGTCCCCCAGGTCCGATCACGTCGGAGTACATCTGCACAAACTGCTTGACCGCTGCCATTCCGTTTGCAAGGAGGAAGAAGTGGTTCTTCGGTGAGGGAGCCTACAATGCAGCGCGGCTTTATGAAGGAATGGTCCCAGGCTTGACCTGCCCTGCGTGTAACGCTCCAAACCCGATTCCATTGGACACTCCTGCGGGAAGAGAATTGGCTGCACGGTCTTCCGCACAGAGGTAGCTCGAATCTACGATATAGACTAATCGGGACCTCTGATATCGTCTCCGGTGCGGTTGGTGTCGTCGCCGACGCGCCGTGGCCCATCAAAAGGGCGATGGCCTCTAGATCCCTGCCGCGAGTCCCCGTCTTGAACAGCTCCAGCTGGAACTGTTCAGGTTGGGTGCCGGCGATCCACGCTGAGGTCAGTGGATGGTATCGGAGTGCCTGGCGCGCAAACTCCTGAAGCTCAGGCCATAGCCACAGCAGAGTGACATTACTGAAGGCGTGGCTGCACTGATGCATGTGCCAGTCCGGCACGATCGGGGGCCGGCCCTTGACTTTTTGGTGAACGTATCCGTCAGCGCATTCACCACCGATTCGAAACCCATTGGCTCTGTGTAGTCGGACTTCTTCTTCGCGCCAACGGCATGAAACATCATAGCGTCGCCCCCGCCTTTGCTTTGCACACCTTCGACCCAATCCAGCACTTCCCCTCAGCTCACCGTCAGGCATGAGCGCCCCCATTGGCAGATCGCGGAGCGCGTTGGCGGTTTTGAGCTTGCGCAGCAGCCAGGGTCGGGCGCGCAGGCGGAGATCGGCCGTTTCGAGGTCTTCGCACGGCATCAGGCGGTCAAAATCAAAGGCTCGTAGGTAAGCTATCTCGGCCCGCCGCAGTCCGCAGCGGAATCTCCTGACGCGCATGAACTACACCGTTCATCATCGCTGTTCTCATCGAATGCATTTATAGATCAGCACATTCAGTCAGTCGTGCTGGGTGCATAATTCGGATCGGTGGAGGCAGAAAAGAGAGATTTGGGAAAACCCACTCGGCTCGTCTTGATAAAAAATGCCTGGGATCAGAGTCCTGATCCCAGGCGCAGGCGAGATCATCTTGGCAGACTAAGTGGCGCTAAGCCTGTCGTTTGCCGTTGACGGGCAGATCCTGATCCGCGGTACAAGCTCCATTGTCGCTTCGACCCGGCGGATCCATTCAGTTGCGTACTCTGGGCGAGCTTCGCTCCAGGACACCCTTAGCGAACCATCGTCATCGCGTGAAAGCAACGCCTCCCACACCTCGAAGCTGAACTCTCCGTGTGATTCGATCGCATAAGACATCAGAACCCACTTCACCTTCTCGCAGGGCTGCTTGATCAAATAGATTGCCAGTTCGGAGGCTACGTGCGGCAGGGCCCTCCAGAAGCCGGGTTTTTTCCCGCTCTCGTGGACGATGGCGCATGCCAATCTGCCATCTTGTTCTTTGTCGAAGACTGCCGCGCAGATATCGGAAGCACGATCGTGAAACTCAACCTCGATAATCTGCGTGCGGCGAATGCGGACGGGGATATGTGCCTGAGAAGGTTCTTTGATTCCCATCGGAGTGGCGTCAGAACCAGGGAGCACCCCAAGAAGAGTGTTGAAGATCCCGGTTATGAAGTCCAGGAGAAAGCGAATTACTGAAGAGAGATGTGCCATACAGATCCTTTCGTTGTGACCTGGCGCAAGGATATGAAATTCACGATCCAGCTGTGGAGATGTCGGGGAACAGAAACTTCGAGCTTCTGCGAGCGAAAAACATTTCGCGTGCAATTTGTGTCCTGGACGCGTTGAGTCTCTCTGCAAGAATCGTTACTGTCGGAATCATGAGTTCCGCCACTGGTCAAGACGCAGTTGTTCACGAGAATCGCGCAAAGGAGCGCGAGCGCGATTGCGTTGATCGGTGTTCGGCTTTGGACTCAACTGGTCAGGAAGAAGCCAGGACCACCATCACCGGAGCTTCAGTGCCGGTGCAGGCTTTGGGATCCGATTCCCAGCCACTCGGGGAGAAGCGTGGGCCGACCGGAAGTTCGATGAGCGGCACTGGCAAAATCGAATCCGCAAAACCGAAGGCCAGGCTGCGCTGCTGCGCAAATCCTCTATACCCTGCGCTCCTCGGGATCGCTCGAAAGCAGAACAAGGATCTTGAGTTGCTCTTCACGATCCTTTGGTCGATCAACGCTCCGCCCTCGCTACGCGCATTGCCGCGAGTCGCCCGTAATCTGCGCAGGTCGCTCCTGATATTGGAACTGAGATACGAAATCGATCTTGCTGCCGCAGGTTTAGCTGAATGGCCGGAGATGCTTAAATGGCTCGCTTCTGACTCTGATATAGATCAGCTCTGCTACGGAAGGAAGCGGCAGTTCGCCAGTGTCCTTTATCACTGCGCCACCACTCACTCGATATATGCCATCTTGTGGGAACTCGTTGGGAGTGGTCTCGCTTGCGTCAGGGCTTGTCTTGCACTTCTCTATATCGAGCAGGCTCCCGAACGCGTGTCCAAGGAGGATTACGAGCGACATCTGCGCGAAGGGGCGGGAGTGGCACTTCGGTGTCACAACCCATACGAAGCCCAGCACGCATTTCACGGCCTCCTTGCTTCAGAGAATGTTCAGGGGTTGTTCAGCAGCGTTGCCGATACTTCGTCGCTCGAAGAACTGCAAAGGGAAGTGCTCGCGATCAACGTAAAACTAAATGAAGGGGCCGTCCTGCTGCACTTGCCCGCCCTCAAGGGGTACTTGACGCGCCTGGCAAGCGGCATTCCGTCGGAGCGGATTACCGCCATCACCTCAAAACAGCGGAATTCCTCGGGACCTAAATCCCACCAGCCCGGCAGCGCACCAACGAAAAACAAGACGAAGATTCACACCGTCGAAACACCTCGCGGCAATGTGGGAATGACACGCAGTACTCCGCCCATGGACCCAGAGAAGGTTCGTCGTCTGCTGGAGGCTGATACCAATCCCAGCGAAGTGCGGAAGACCGAGGACGTATGGATCGCAACTCCGCCTGCCCCAAATGTCGACCCCGCCGTGCATGCTACCGTCTTTCGCGCGGCAGCGCGCGCAATGCACAAGCCGATCGAATTGATGCGCAGCCATCAAAGGAACCTCTCGACTGACGAAATTGCGATTTTGGTGCGCCACTCAGGCGAAGTGGCACGCATGTATGGCTTATCCCGCGCGCAGGCACCCGAGCTCCGGAGAAAACTCCTTGGCCTCGCGATCGCACTTTGCTCGTTTTTTACCTGGTCAGAGATCTGCGATGCCGCCTCGGTTCTTATCTTCGGCCCCGACACCATCAACGGCGATGCGCCGCTCGCGATCTTTCTTGCCGAGAACCCGTCTGACGACCACTTCCGGGCCCGTGCTCTGGTCCCGGAATACACGACGGTGGGCAAGTTCGACCCCTCGATATTCCGACCCACGGCCGATTACGCGATCCTACCCTTACCGCCGGTCGTCAGCCTGCTAATCCGGGTGCTCTTTGCTAAACAACTCCAGGAGGGTTTCGAGCAACCGTTAAGGCTGACGAGGAATGATCCAGGGATGGAATCAGCAATTGAGCAGACCCTGAAGCAGATCGACTCGACCGGGCGGCTAACCTTGAGCAGGATCAGGGAATCCCTTTTTTCGCGCGTGGTCAGCGCTACGAAAGGCGATCTAGCACTCACGTCCCTGGTCTTTGCCAGGAAGCATTACAGCGTCGATGCCGAGATGTATTACCTGGCGTATGGGACTCGCGAGATCGCGAAAATCTACCTCGACGTGGCGAACAAGATTCATACGGCCGCTTTCCCTGACTGGACTCTACCCGCCGTAGATATCGACAGGCTGGTCCCGGATGCCGACCTCGGCTGCCGCTACTATCCGCTCATTGAGGAGCTTGTTGGCCGCATCACAGTGATTCGGAGGCGTGGAGTCGATGCATGGCGCAAGTTGCGGAAGCGCAGGAAGCTCGATCCATCGGACCCGGAATTTGCGAAGCTTCACAACGACCTGACGCTTTACGTCTGCCTCAGGTTTGCCTATTCGACCGGAGTTCGTGCCATCACTTCGCCGCTGCCCTCCTTCGACGAAATCATCGTTCTGAGGTTGGACGATGAACGATGCGTTGGAGTCGTGGATTGGTCCGACAAAGATGATCGCGCCCACTATCACAAGCGCGAATTGTTCCTCGACCCGGACGAATTGGAAGATCTCGAGGATTACTCCGAGTACCTCACGAAAGTCCGCAAGGCGATTCCGGGGCCGAAAAGCACGAATAACGCGAGTTGTTTCTACATTGTCAACGGCAAGCGGATACTTGTTTCACCGGCTTCCACGGCCAAGCTTTTCGGCAATGTCTACCCTTATCCGCCCAACACCCACAGGCGGGTCCTTAGCCGCGAGCTTCGCCTCGCGGGCATGTCCGGCATGTCCGGCATGAGTCCGGAAATAATCAGGGCAGGGATCCTTGGCCATTGGGCGGCTGACCGCGAGCCCTGGTCGGCCTTGTCCGGTCTTTCACTCCCGATGATTCGCGACGCGATCCTTCGCTATGTTCCGCCGATAGTCACGCGAATCGGATTCGCCGAGAGCCTTGAGAAGGCGGTGCGCCATGAATGAACCTGAGCTGATCGGCTCGATATGGGAAGCTCTACCTGCACGAGCAGCACGCAAAGCAAGGACCGCGCTCGCCGATCTGCGGAGGAATCTTGAAGAACGGCAGGATCCGGTTTCGGTTGCTTTGACTCGGGATACCGGCGCGTCGTGGGACAGCGACCAGATGCAAGCCCTCGTAACGGCGCTTCTCGACGAGTTCGCGGGGAATGGCCGAAGCAAACTGGTCACAGGCATCTTTCGTACCGTTGTGGCGCGTTGGCGGCAACTGACCGGGCACGATTGCCCGTCTCCGGCACCGACGTTCACACCGAAACGCACAAAGCATCCCCGCCGCTATGGCCTGGTGCGCGCCTTGCGGGAGCGCAATGGGTACCGGGAGGCCCTGAGCAAGGCCCTGCGCACAATCAAGAAAGGTAAGGAGAGTGAGCCCGACTGGCTGGCGCTGGCGATCCTCTCGGGCCTCTGCCATTTTCAGTGGCTGCACAAAGACGCGGTTCTGGCTACTGTTGAAGCCTGCGCCAATCCCAAGACAAGCTTCTTCCTGATCAACCAGCGCGTCGGTCTCTGGTTTGGGTTGCCGCTCTCCGGCGACCCGCACGCGGAGCAGCGCATCACTATCCTCGATCCGCTCACTGCTGTATTGTGCCTGCGGACAACTCCTGAGGAGGCCATCGCTCTTCTCGGAGCCGACAATCTCTCCGCGATGTCGTCGGCGAACAAGAAGGTGGTGTTCAACAAACTGACGCAGCGGTTGAATGCCGTAATTCGCCAGCACGTACCGCAATTGAAGCAGGCGACGCTCGATCAAATGATCCGTTCCTGTAGCGTTGCTGCATACTACTGGCTCTCTCCGGCAGTCGTTTCCTACCTGGAACGTAAGTACGTCTCGGGCTCGACGCCGCCCTGGGTCCTTGCGCGCATGGAGCCTTCGGTTCAACTTCTCGAACTTCGCGAGGAGATCGAGCATGCCGCCGCCGCCCAGGCACATTCAGACCCCCGCTCGGGGGGCCGGGAGAGCAACGAGGGTCACGAGGCCGGGGACCAGTACATGCCCGGATGGTCACCGGTCTTTACAGCGGCGATGGCCGGTGATAAGCGTGCTAAGATCCGCACGACATTTGTCCGTATCCAGAAGGACAAATCTCTTCCAGTGGTCGCCAGGCTGCTGGCGGAGTTCGCACTCGAACTCATTGCCGACCGGGGCAGCAAGACCATCGATCCAGGCACTCTGCGCATCTATATGCGTCTCCTCCTCAGGTTTGTGGCGCCCCAGATCGGCGGGGAGGACCTGGTGGAGATGGGCACGCCTGAGCTTCAGGATCGATACCAAGACGCTTGCGACGACTTCATCGATTCACCCGCAGGCAAGGCCCCTAGTTCACGGTCGCGATTCATCATCCTGTTGCTTCGCTGGCATCGTTTCCTGGTCGATAGGTGCGACCTCGAGGAACTGGAGGACTTTTCCCCCTTCGTCGCCGGTGCTCTGCCCATCGACGCCAACATCGTATCGCTCGAGGAATTCGCTAGCTACCTGTCGGCGATCGTTGAAGCCGCGGATCTCTCCCGTCACGAGAAGGTCGCCGGCGTCGGGGCATCGGATTTGGGAATAGCAGGAGCGCGGCGAACGGAGGTGCTGTACCTCATTCCTGAGGACGTGGACTCCGAACATGTTTGCATTCGCGGGAACCGCTTCCGCACGACAAAGACCCGAAACGCGATACGGACGATCTTGCTCGCACTTCTGCCCCGAAAAGCCGCCCACCGTCTCCGTGCCCTCGCACGACGCCGGAAGGTTCAGGTCCGCGCAACCTTGTTCGGCTCCGAGCGTGGCGGTCCCATCAAGGAGGAAGCGTTCATCAAAAAGCTTCTTCGTATACTCCGGGAGAGCTGCCAGGACTCAACGCTCAGATTCCATTCCCTCCGCCACACCGCCGCCACCCTGGCCACGGTTGCGCTTTTGTGCGATGATACGACGCCGATCCGCGAACTGCTGCCATCGTTGACCAAAACTCTGGCGCTTCTCGGCAACGGATCTAGTCTGCGCGAGGCCATGTATGGCACGACCGAGATCCACTGGTGCGACTTGATTACCGTAGCTACCCAACTCGGACATGGCTCGGCGCATGCTACGACCATGCCTCACTACGCTCATGGCATGTTTCTCGTTCACTTCGCCGCAATTCTGGGCAAGAAGGATCTCGCTCCGCTGGCCCGTGAACTCGCTCTCGCCTCAGGCAAAAGCGCATCTGCCTATCGGAAGGCGCACGGACACGAATCGATCGAGGCATTGCTATTCCACGAGAGGTTCGCGGAGCAGATTGCGGCGGTCAGAGCAAAGCAGGCTAAACAGAAGCCTGCAAACCGGAAGCACGAAACCGAGTGCCTCAGAGACCCAGAGCGCGCATTCGCGTGTGCACGAAGGATCATTGACGAACCAGCCCCGATCCGCCAGATTGCGGAAGAACTTCAAATGAGCATCGAGGATGTCGAGGAGGTTCTCGAAATCCTGGCGAAGGTCTACGAAAAGGCAGGAGACGATGGAGACGCGTCATGCAATCGCGCGAATTGAGGGATCTGCTTACCAGCCGCGACCGGGAGATCTTTTCGGCAACGCTCAATGCCATTACAGAGCACTTCGAGAGGTGGCCGAGGCAGGCGAGAGCAAACATCAAGTTGTTCGACGACAACTTCAGGCCCGGGTATGAGAGTTGCCTCTTCCGTGACTACCGCGAGTGCGCAGAAGTGCTGCGCATCATCGGTTATTTGAAGGCGCTTGGACTCGCGCCCGACCAGATCCGTCTTGTCTGCTACGCGAAGCGCTGTGGTCGAGACCTTGATGACGGCTCGAAGATTGTGGCCACTTGGGTGAAACGCCTCAACACGGGTTGGAGGAAGCTGTTCGACGAAGACCTCGAACCGGGCCGAATCGTAGTTCACCGCCGTACCAATCCAAAATCCGATGCCGCGCGCAGGTATCTCGCAGTTGTGCCCGTGTTCCCCAGCGGCAAATTGATCCGCGCCTCGAAGGGCTTTTCGGGCGCCGTACGCTTTGCGGCAAGGTGGCTGGCCGTGGTCGACAAACGGAAGCAGCAGAGCCACAACGGCGAGAGCACGACCCCGCAGGAGGAACGGCTGTAGGGGCGCCTTGTTA
>Ga0181535_10001427_pt1 | contig 31327 bp, 26 predicted proteins | sample PEATcosm2014_Bin_44_FD_119774 | JGI IMG/M metagenome (GOLD analysis project Ga0181535, IMG submission 119774) | Peatland microbial communities from MTU Mesocosm Facility, Houghton, MI, USA - PEATcosm2014_Bin17_30_metaG | ecosystem: Environmental > Terrestrial > Soil > Wetlands > Peat | place... | reverse complement strand
TCAAAGTTCCGGGAACACCGACCGTCCTGCTTCTCGATTCCAACGGGCGCGTCGAGCGGGAGTGGATTGGAGAACTCCCGCCGAGCGGGGAGAAGGACGTCATGAGCGCCGCGGCAGAGTGAGTGACGATACGGGCAGGTGACCCGGTCATCGCGTCCTGAAGGATCATTCGGAGTGATCCGAGTGCGTGCCCCATTCATCCACAGTTTCATCGTGGATGAGTGGGACACCTCGAACGCTGGTGAGCAGGAATTTGGAGTGATCCAAGTGCGTGCCCCATTCATCCACAGTTTCATCGTGGATGAGTGGGACACTTCGAACCATGGTGAGCCGGAAGGAGTGCGCCTGACGGTTCGCGAGCGATCGACGTTTTCCGACCTTTCGGCAGAGGACGCCTAAAGGTTGGCGCACACCCCATCGGCGGAAAACCTCGGATGGTGTGCTTCTCCGTGCCACCCGCCTTCAGCCGCCCGCCTTTACTTTCTTTACATTTCGGTTACAATCCTCGCAGCGCACGTCCCACATTGCGCACCGGCCCTGCAATGAAAGCCGGCATTTCAGGTCATGCCTTGTTGCCGGAAGAACGAGCCGCACTGCTCAATGCGGGGCGGCGGAGGGTACTGATGCAGAGGTCCTTAGCCGAACACATTGCCTTCCTCGAACAGAAGACTCAGTCCCTTAAGACAGGGATTCAAGAGCCAGGGATCGCGCCGGCCGAAAAAGACTGGATGACGATGGAAATTGGGATCGCCGAGCAAGCATTGACAAATTTCCAGAGGGCGCTCGCTCTCGAAAAGAAGCTCGCCGGGCCCGCCCCGGACTTTGAATCTGGCCGCGCTTGACCAGGCAGGGGTTCCGGTCATTGTGTCCTGAAGAATGATTCGGAGTGCCCCGAGTGCGTGCCCCATTCATCCACAGTTTCATCGTGGATGAGCCGGACCTCTCGCAACCCGAACCCGGGGACAGGAACTCGGGTGACAGACCGGACGTTCCCTCGCCCCCCAAAGACCAGCCTCAATTTTGTCTGTCAAGAGTTCGCCCTCCCCGGAAACTCCTCCCAATCGGACCTAACCCCTTCCTCCTCCATTCCTTACACCCCGCAAATAAATCTCCCCAAGTTTGCCGGTTATTTCGCCGAAATCGGTAGCCTTGTAGATGAAAGGGGATTCTTCATGGCACACAAACCCATGACCGCAATCACCGCCGCCGGCGCGCCTCAAACCTCGCCCGACGACTCCCCGGCAAAGAGACCATCGAGGTTTGCATCGGCGCATGGAACGATGCCTGACCCAAAAGAGTCACCGTATTCAGAGAGTTGGGGTGCAAAGTGATCGATTTTGACCATCATCTCGGGCTGAAGAGCGGTAAAAGACTGGAATGGCGTTGTGATCGAAATCACATGCGCGGGCGCATTACTGGAGGTGGGCCCATGGAATCAGTGATCCGCAACCTCAGGATTCAAACCCTCAAATCCCAACTGGATGTGTGCCAGTTCGTATGTGCAACCGTTGCCAACGAACTCAAGGCCGCCGAGCTGACGCTTGAGAAGAAGGCGTCACTGGCCCGCCGTTGGGGTAAGGCATTGGTCGAGAGCCGCAGCTTGCAGCATGAGATAGACAGGCTGGAACGGCAGGAAATGGGGTCGAGAGTGGCCGCATTTTAGGCGGACCGGGTAGAGGACTTTGCCCCCGAAAAGTATGCAATAAAAAAAATGGCCGCATTTCGCCAAATTTTCGCCATTTAAGTTGTTTAGAATCAACAAATCACTTCTGAAAGAGTCGAAAATATGCATCCAAATCCGTCCACCTTATGCCAAACAACCTTTTTAGAATCAACACGCGGTCCCTTCATTTCCAGCCCCGTCGCCTTCACCCCTTAACTGCCTCATTCCTTTACCCTTGTTTCATATCTTCACTCCCTGTCCGCCGTCTGCTGTTCCCTGTCCCCTATTCCCTGTTCCCTATTCCCTGCTCTTTGGTGCGCCGTCAGCACCACCGCCACCAGCGCCGTGAGCAGTGAGACCACAGCCAGCGAGAGGAACGCTGTCCGCCAGCCCCACGCAACCGCGATCCGCGCGATCGTATCGCCCGAGAGCCATCCAGCCATATAGCCGAACCCGTCAATGATTCCCGCGGCCGTGGCGCTTCCCTTCTCGCCGCCGAAATCGAGCGACATGGCGCCCGCCAGGTACGAGTACGGACCGAGCAGCGTGAACCCCACCAGCCCAACCAGAATCGACGGCGCCCACAGGCCGGCGGGCGAAGGAATGCGGCCCATCAGCACCAGGCAAACCGTGCAGGCCGACATGCCCGCGACCACGAGAACGTTGCGGCCGTTCGGCCCCAGCTTGTCGCTCAGGAATCCGCCCAGCAGCACCGAGACGCCGCCGCACAACGGAAACAGCGCGCTGCGGCTCGCCGCCACGCTCGGCGAGAAGCCGGCAAACTGCACGAAGTAGGTCGGCATCCAGAGGTTGAAGGTCTCGCGCAGTAGCGTGGTCCCAAAGGCCAGCACGCAGACCATCCAGAACGCGAAGTTGGTGAGCAGCGGCCGCAGGATCGCCCCGATATTTACGCGCCCATCGTCGCTGGCCGTTCCCTCATCCGCGCCTTCATCTTCCGCGCCGTTTTCGCGGGCGTACACGTTTCTCGGATTCACCTCCGGCTTGGGCAGGCCGCGCTCTTCCGGCGACTCGCGCAGCAGGAGCATGCACGTCACCATCAGAACCGCGAGCGCGCCCGAGGCGAAGAAGAACACGCCGCGCCAGCCCACGCCGTGCGCCATCAGCTCGCTCATCATCCATCGGCAGCCCGCATCGCCGAACAGAAAGCTCAGGCTCACGACGGCCATCACGCTGCCGTAGGTGGAGTAGGAGAACCAGCGCGATGAAACCCGCACCAGCGCGGCCCATCCCTGCGACTGGAACAAGCGGTTGCCGATCCACGCCATGGTGAAGAGCGGAAAACTCCCGCTCAAGGCGAAGACGATGGTGAACAGAATCGATCCGGCCATTCCGCCGAGAAAGCTGCGCCTGCCGCCGCCGGTATCGGCGATGGCGCCGGAGAAGAATTTGCCGAATGCGTACGCGATTGTGCCGACCGACGCGATGAAACCCAGCCGAATCTCCGCAGCATTCGGCGACATTCCGTGGCGCGCCATATCGTGGATCAGATCGGGCAGCACCACAGAGAGATCGGAACGGCAGAAGTAGTAACCGGAGTAGCCCAGCGCGAGCAGCAGCGCCGTCCCCGCGTGCCACGCAGTAAACCGCTTTGAACCTGGCTGGGCAGGCTCAAGTTGGCCGGTGGCCGGAGGATTGGCGTTGGACACAGCAACAAAGTACCACACGGAATCATGGACGATGTTGAATCGTGGACCGAGAGTGAAGGAGTGAAGCAGCGAATGCGCCCGCATTTGCACAGGCGATCCGTCGCGATGCGCTGTATAGAATGTTCGCAAGCGTTCCGAGAGTTCTAAGATCATGGCGTACTACGATCAAGTGGCAGAAGCAGCCGCGTACTTGAACGAGCGGCTGGGCTCGCTCAAGGCGCAGGTTGGCATCGTACTCGGCTCCGGGCTGGGAGCGGCTGCCGAAGCCGTCGAGTCTCCAACCATCGTTCCCTACGGCGAGATCCCTCACTTTCCGCAATCCACCGTTGAAGGCCATTCGGGCCGTATGGTCGCAGGCCTGCTCGGCGGCGCGCCGGTCATCATCATGCAGGGGCGCGTTCACTCTTACGAGGGCTACTCGCCGCTTGAGGTCACGTTCCCCATGCGCGTGCTGGGCATGCTGGGCATACGCGCTGTGGTGCTTACCAATGCGGCCGGCGGCATTCACCCCGCCATGCATGTGGGCGAGCTGGTGTTGATCAGCGACCACATCAACATGATGGGATGGAACCCGCTCACCGGGCCGAATGAGCCACGCTTTGCGGTACGCGCCGGCGCGGGCCAGCGATTCTTCGATATGACCGAGGCTTACAGTTGGCACCTGCGCGCGCTGGCGAAAGAAGAGGCGCACGAAGATGGGTTCACGCTGGAGGAAGGCGTGTATGTGGCCACGCCGGGGCCGAGCTTTGAAACGCCCGCGGAGGTGCGGGCGTTTCGCGCGCTGGGCGCGACGCTGGTGGGCATGTCAACAGTGCCCGAGACCCTTGTGGCGCGGCACATGGGGATTGAAGTGCTGGGAATCTCGTGTGTGACCAACCTGGCCGCGGGACTGGGCACCAAGCCACTGAGTCACGAAGAAGTTGGCGAGACCGGCCGCTGGGTAGAGAAACGGCTCGCCGACCTGCTGAAGCGTGTGTCGCCGCGAATCGCCGAAAGGGTCAGTTTGGAAGAGTGAGCGCGGCCATGGATGAGGCGGAGCGAAATCCGGCGGCGGATCCTGATGCGCTCAATCCGCACGCGCCTGAGGCGCTGAGCGGCTCACCGGACGCCGCGGCCGGCAGTGAGGACGTACAAAAACCACCGCGCCTTCCCTTTCCTCCCACGGTGCTGGCAATTGCCGGCTGCTCGGGTTCAGGCAAAACAACTTTAGCCAATGAACTGGCGCGCACGCTCGGCGGCCTGCGCTTTCATCTCGACGACTATTACCTCGACCTCGGCGATCTGCCGCTGGCCGAACGCGTCGAAAAGAACTTCGACGACCCGGCGCTGATCGAGGTTCCGCTGCTGGCGCGGGACGTTGCGGCGCTGGCGCGCGGAGATTGCATCGATCGCCCCATCTACGACTTTGCAACCTACACGCGCGTTCCGGGGCGCAGCCAGCGCGTCACCGCCGGGCCGTTTCTCATCGTCGAGGGGATCTTCGCGCTCTACTATCGCGAACTGCTGCCGAGCTATCATCTGCGCGTGTATGTGGATGCTCCCGACGCGCTGTGTTTTGAGCGGCGGCTCAAGCGCGACATCGATGAACGCGGCCGCACTCCGGAGCTGGTCCGCGAGCAATACGACCGCACGGTGCGCCCGACGAGCGTCGCCTACGTGCGGCCGTCGGCGGCAAACGCCGACTTAGTGATCGATGGCACGGGAGCTCTCGACTGGAAGGTGGAGCGGGTGATGACCGAGCTGCGCAAGCGAGGGCTGCTGGCGGCGGCGGGGTGAGCCCGAAATTACTGCGGCAGCACTTCAATCCCCGTGACGGTGGCGTAGCCGTGGACCGGAACGAAGCTCAGATTCAGCTTCCCCTGCGCATTCGGCTCAAGGCCCGCGAATCTCCGGATCACGACGTCTGACGTGCCGGCTTCCTTCGCCAGATCGAAGGCGGTGAGGAGTGTTTGGCCGTTGCAGAACACGTTGAAGACGTGCGCGACGGTTGGCTTGCCTTCAAATGCGTCGGACGACGACTCGTCCCAGTCGCCGTGGCGCGCGGCAAAGTAGAGCGTCAAAGTATATTTTCCGGCCGTGACCGGAATCGCATAGGAGAAGTTGCCCCAACGCTCGGTCTCGTAGAGCTCCGGGTCGTCGGTTCCCTTCACCGGCGCGGTATAAGCCGCCAACTGTCCGCCTTCAAAGTAGTCGTCGGGACTCCACCAGTGGCTGTCATTGGCGTAGTACGGAGTTTCCCGAGCCAGAATGCGAACGGGACGAATGTGTCCACGGATTCCGGGGAGAATCTCGATGGCCGAGAGAATCGCCTGCTGCCCATTGTCCGCCGAAAACTCAAGGTGCAGCTTGCCGTCGGCCGCCGGTTCGATGCCCGTGAAAACCTTCACGTCGGCGGTGGAGCTTGCGCCCGCGTCGGCCACGACATCGAATTCGCTCAGCAGCGGAGTCCCGTTGGCGCGCACGTTCATAATCCGGCTGCCTTCTCCGCCCGTGCCTGAAGATTCGGGGCCGTAGACGGTTTCAGCGAAGTGAAGGTGCAACTCGTAGATGCCCTTGTGCAAGGGAATGTCGTAGCGAAACTGTCCCTGCCGGCTGGTGCGATAAAAGCCGGGATCGAGGGTGCGCGCGATGTGCTCGATGGAGCTCTTGACCGCCGTACCGCCGGTGAAACCCTCGTCGGCGCTCCACATTTTATCGGTGTGGTCGACAAAGCTTCGTCCCGAGCCCGCCAGAATGCGCACTTCTTCTCCTGCCGGCGGGCCGAGAGGCGGCTCGAAGGTCAGCCCGGCAAGCGGGGGCTGCTCGCCCTGGGGCGGCGCGGGTTTCTGCTGGCGCGAGAGATGCCAGGCGTACCAAAGCGCGAATGAGAGAAATACAGCGCCTGCGATCCAACCCAGGTGCCAGGCAAAGGCGAGCGAGCGATGCGGCGGGGGGGCACCGGGGCCGGCAGTTGCGGGCGGCGATCCGGCCGGCGTTTCGGCGGCCTCACCGCCCTGTGGAGCAATGTTGCGCTCGAACCGGGGAACGTATTGCCCCACCGGAATCGAGATTTTGAGCGGATTGCGCGCGCCTTCGCCCTGGTAGTACTCGGCAAGGCGGCGGCGGAGGCGATTGGCTTCAACACGAACAATGGAATCCGAATCCTGGTCGAACGAATCGCCGCGGCGAAAGGCCTCGACCGCAATCGAATACTCTTTGATCTGGTGGGCTTCGCGGGCAAACAGCTTCTCGCACAAATAGGAGAGAAGGTTGGCTAGTGTGGGGGCGCGGACAAAGCCTTTGGACTCGAGAACTGTCTTCAGTTCCGCGCGCTGCTCGGCGAGTTCGATCGTTTCAGGGGATTCCACGGTCATTTACCGCCGCCTCGCGAACCAATAGGGGAAGGTCGCAACGAATGTTATGTTAGCGCGGCTTCGTCGTTTGGGAAGCCTTTAACGGTGTCCGTGGGGTTGGGAGGCGCCATGTAACGGCGTGTAACCCCGGCCACGGAGGTTCAAGAATGTGACCGAGCCGGTATTTCACCGTGAGCACAAGCTGCTGAATCGCAGCGTGTTGAGCGGCGCGCTCGTGCCGTAACCGAGCCGCCACGGGCAGGTAGCAGGTATAGCGTTGTACGGCGCGGCCGATTGGTCTTTACTCAATATCGAAATGACGTTCCGGGGCAACCTAGCCAGCAGCCCTCCCTTCAATTGCCCCGGATCGAGAAAGAGGTGCACCATGAAAAAGCTTGCAAGCATCATCGCGGCAATGAGCCTTCTGTCCTCCGCTGCCGCATTCGCGTGGCGTGCTCCCATGCGGGACCTGCCCAAAGGAATCAGCCTTGAGACGGCATCGGCCGCCGAGCAGAAGGGTGACATCGCCCGCGCACACCAGGACTACCAGTCGGCCGTTGCCTACTATCAGCGGGCTCTGCGCGCCGGGGGCGCGGATGCCGATCTCTATAACAAGATGGGAATCGCGCAGATCAAACTCAAGGACAACAACGGCGCGCGAAAGAGCTTTCTGGCGGCGATCAAGGCCGATCCGCACAGCGCGACCTCCCTCAATAACCTGGGCGCGCTGATGTGCATCGAGAAGAAGTACAAGCCGGCCTTGACGGAATTGAGGCAGGCCCTGGAGCTGGATGAAGCCAACGCCTCCTACCACGTGAACATGGCCGAGGCGTGGATGGGCCTGAACCAGATTGACCGCGCCATGAACGAATACGCGAGAGCGATGGAACTCGATCCCGATGTGTTCGACACGGACAATGGCGGGGTGGTGGCGCAACTGAGAACGCCGGAGCAAATCGCGCGCACCAATTACCTCATCGCCAAGCTGTACGCGCGGAGAGGCAACATTGAGGGCGCACTCGACTACTTGCACCGCGCCAAAGACGGTCACTATCCGCTGATGAGCGACGTGTATACCGACAAGGAGTTCGCCAGTCTGTGGAAGGATCCGCGGCTGCAAGCAATCGTGAAGCCGTAGGAAGACGCACTCAAGTGGAAGGTCAAGCGGGAAACCGCGGAGGTGCGTCCGAGCGGTTCCACAATTCAAGTGCCCTTTCCAGTGCCTTGCAGGGTGGCTTCTTCTTTATGGAGAAGCCACCTGGCGATTGCGGCGCCGGGGTATTGCGATAGTGGAATCGCTGTGAGCTGGCTGCCGGCCGGTGCGGGGTTATACGCAGAACTCAAGCGCCGCCGGTGGTCAGCGGAACCTGGGGTTGGTGTAAGAGCGAGTTCCCCCCACCAGATACAAATGCCGTGGGCCTGTAAACCTGGAAGCTGTTCTTGCCCTTCTCTTTTGCCGCGTACATGGCCAGGTCGGCACACTGCATCAAGGTGTCAAGATCGGCGCCCGCCTCAGGGAAAGTAACCACTCCCACACTGACGGTGATCAAAGCGTGCGTATGATCGATGGCATAAGGCAGAGCGACGGCGGCCACGATTTTGGCGGCGATCGTCTCGGCCTCGGCGGGAATACGCAGGTCGGGGAGCAAAACGATGAACTCGTCTCCGCCGATCCGCGCCACGGTGTCCGTTTCGCGCACGCATCCGCACAGGCGTTCTGCTAATTCGCAGAGCAATTTGTCGCCGGCCTGATGGCCGAGCGCATCGTTCACGACTTTGAATTCGTCCGCGTCGACCATGAGCAGGCCCAGACAGGATTGAAAACGCACAGCCCGCTTGAGCGAATTCTGACACCGATCGTTCAGCAGAATGCGATTGGGCAGCCCGGTGAGTGCGTCGTGCTCTGAAAGATGGCGCAGGCGCTCCTCGCTGCCGCGCAACGCGCGCGTTTGCTGCGCAACGCGCTTCCGCAGGATGACAATCCAGGCAAAGGAAGCGAGAACCAGCAGGCCCGCCAGGGAGAAGCTATCCAGCGCGTGCTCCGCCGTCCACCACGATGGCGCTTGAAGAAGAGAGATATCGTTGACGGAGCGCAGAAGGATGTTCACCGACTGCAGGTGCACCGGCCCCCCTTCAAGGTTTGTGCTTAAGGAGTCAACCTGCGTATCAAAAACGCCACGGATGCGAAGAACGCTGCCATCCTTCCATGAAACAGAGCCCAGTTCAGCGCCCTTGGGCAGAATGACGGGAAAGATCAACCGGCCGGCGCGCACCATAAGCGTTGGAACGGCCGCAGTAAGGTTGCGTCCAATCAGCTCGGCATCGAATTGCACAAGCCGGCCATCGAGGTCGCCGGCTCCGGCTTGATCGGCCTCAATGGGGATGGGCGGTGAAGGCGAAACTCCGGCATCGGCCGCGCGGAATACAGCGTCTTCCAAAGTTGGCTTGAAGAGATTGATGGCCGGAAATCCGACAACATCGACAAAGGAACCCACGGGGGCGCTTTCAGCCTGCGTCGTCTGCATGCAGATGCCGGATTTGCTGTCCTGAATACACAGCAATCGCCCCGGCCAGGCAAGGGTCACCTGGCCCTGCACATGGACGCGGCGCAGGAGTCCCGGATTGGGCGAGTAGCGAAACAACCGCGCGATCGGCAATGCGGGCCCCGCGAAAGGATCGCGCGGCGCGGGCTGAATCACTTTGATCTGGCTCATGCTGGGAAAGTAGACGCGCGCGCCAACCATCTGACGGCGCTGGTTGAAGACTGGGGCGGCTACGCCGTCCATGCGCACAACCGAATCGACCAACGATTCATAGTCGACTCCGGGCTGCCGCACGGTGACAGCGGTAAACGAACCGTCACTGGCGGCGATGCCGAGAACCACATCGGACCCCAGGTGCGCGTAACGGACGCGGCCTTCGACCTCGACCCACTGGCAATCGAAGGCGCCGGTGAGCAACTGGGCCAAAGTCACCCTCGCGGGATTGGACGGCAGTCTGGACCGCCCGACGTTCCGGACCTGAGTGTTATTAATCACAGGCGCATAGTCGCCCGGCCCGGTCACACCGGTAATCTCCACCAGCGCCCCCGGATAGATGGGCAAAATGGGCTGTGCGGGAACGGCGGCAAAGACTCCTCCCGAAGCGTCGCGAACAAAGAGGGCACCGTGTCTGGGGTCGATGTAGGGATCGTAATAGGTGACGACGGCGCGCAGGTGAACGGGAAGATTGCGGGCGGCGTCTTCAGGAGAGAGGTCATGGACACCCCTCGCCGTGACCATGACGCTCTGCGGAACTGTGTAGGCGGGCGGATTTTGCGCTTCGGCTGCGAGGCAGGCCGCGGCGACCATAACGAGCGGCACAAATTTGCGCCGGATCCGCATCCGATCCCTCCCATTCAAGCCGTCTGATTCAGCCGCGGAAAAACAGCAGGCTCAATCACCCGCACGAAGACACCGTCTCATGGAGCCAAGAATGTCATCGACCATTATGCTCCAAAGCTTGAGGAAAAGGCAGGTTATCGGCGCGGCGCGAACGGAAGTGGCATGACAAAAGTTGCAGGACTCCGGGGGAGCCAGCTGAGAACTTTCTTAAATCGGAATCGGCCGAGGTCTGAGGAAAATAAGGCAGCCAGAATTTGGCTTACTTTGCCGTGAGCGCCGCCACCGGCACCAGCATGTCGTCTTTGCGCATCACGAGATTGGTAGCGTTGAGCGTTGCCAACTCGAAGCCGTGACCGTGGGTAATGGCGTCAGTCGGGCAGGCCTCGACGCAGTAGCCGCAAAAGATGCACCGGTTGTAATCGATGTTGTAGACCTTGGCGAAGCGCTCCGATGAGGAAATGCGGGTTTCGGCGGTGTTTTCCGCGGCCTCAATATAAATGCAATTTGCCGGACAGGCGGCCGCGCAGAGAAAACACGCCACACACTTTTCCAGGCCGTTCTCGTCGCGCTGCAATACATGCGCGCCGCGGAAGCGCTGTTCCAGGACGGCCCCACGATTGGGGCCTTTGCCGTCGGGGTAATTCTCCACTTCAGTGGGCGCAAACATCTCGCGCAGCGTGATGCTCATGCCCTTGGCGATCCCGGCGGCGTTGCGCACAATCGACATGGCTCCAGTATACGATGGGGGTTGGGAGACACTCACAATGCGTTGGGACATGCGTACCGCTATCTTTTTGTCGCTGCTTGGTGTGGCTGCGGCTTCTGCGCAGACGCCGGCGCCGAACCAAACGCCGGCCGCGCCCGCCGGCTCCATGGACGGCATGGATATGAGCAAGCCAGCCACCGACGGCGGCGCGAATGGTGCGAACTCCGGAAAGCCCATGGACATGAGCCATGGCGACTCCATGCAAATGGGCTGCAAGATGGACATGGGCACAGGCAGCGGCAAATCCATGGACATGAGCCACTGCATGGGAATGATGAAGGGCGGGAACAGCGACCTGGCAAAGATTCCGCGGGGCACGCTGCGCGTGGCTTACGGAGAAAAGACGACCGACCTGACGGCCGCGGCACTGACTGCCCTGCCGCATGTTACCGTGACCGTCCACAACGAGCACACCAAGGCCGACGAAACGTACTCCGGCGTGCCGGTCATCGCACTGCTTACTCCGCTGGGCGTGAGCGACAAGCCGCGCGGGAAGCAACTGCGGCTTTATGTTGTGGCTTCCGGCTCAGACGGCTACGGAGTTGTCTACTCGATCGGCGAAGTTACGCCAGACGTGCACGAGGCCACGGTCATGGTGGCCGACACTGAGGATGGAAAGCCCATCGCTGCTGATGGGCCACTCAAGCTGGTTTCGACCGGCGAAAAGCGCCCCGCGCGCTGGGTGCGCAATCTGGTGCTGATTGACGTGAAGGCAGCGGACTGAGGCACGCTGACGACCGCTAACTGCGCCGCGCTCAAAAACCAAACCCAAGCAGAAATCGCGCCGCGCACCTGAGGATTTTGACGGCCTCAGGTGCGCGAGGGCGATACGATAACCGGCTATCCGAGCCGCGCGGCTTTAGCGGTGGTGCCCGCCGCCCTGCTGTGATCCGCCGCCATGACTCGCCGGTGCTTGTCTGGAGCTGTGATCAGCGGGAATCGGCCGGCTGACGGCCGGCGTTGGCGGCTGTCCGTGGTTCTGAGACGCATATTGCCCGTGAACAGCGCCGTAGCTCTGTTCATGCTGCACCTGCGTATTCATGCGCGGAGCGGTTGGCTCGTGTGCCGCCGCGCCCTCCGATGGCTGCGGCCGGGTCTGTACGCCCGACCCGCCGCGATAGCTGGGGCGGGGATTGTTGTTATTGTTTCGGTCGTTGTTGTAGTTGTTGTTGTCGTTGTTGCGGTTATTGTTGTTGTTGCCGCCGCGATTATAGGATCCAGGATTTGCGGCACGATAGTTGTACGTGTTATGGACCACACGCACGTTGATGTTGTTGTACGAGCGGTTATAGAAGAAGTGGCCGCCATTCCAGTAGCCGCCTTCGTAGCCGAGGCCGATGTAGCCAAAGCTGTAGTTGATGCCGCCGTAGAAGCCGATGTGCAAGCCCCAATGGCCGGGATAAAAGAGATAGCGGCCGCCATAGAAGCCCCAATATCCCGGCGTCCACAGACCACCAACGTAAGGCGGCTCGACCCACGCACCCGGCACCCAGTAGTAGCCGCCCGCACCCCAGGCCCAATAGCCCGGAGTCCAGATGTATCCGTCGCCGGGATCAGCAGGTTGATCGTAGTCAGGAAGCGGCGGCGGAGCCTCTGTTGCCTGTTGTGTCGGCATCTCAGCGTAGCCGGAGTCATCGGGAGCCTGGCCCGGTTGCTCGGCCGACTGGTCCGGCGGAGGAGCTTCAGTTGTGTACGAAGGCCCGCTGGGAGCCATGTTTCCTGCTGCAGGGTCAGGTCCCTGGTCCGCCGGATTCTGATCCGGGGGAGCCTGGTCTTGCGCGGCCGCAACTGCGGCAAAGACCGAGGACGTGGGGGAAACGACGCCGAAGCGGCAGACCGAGAAGCAGAGTGCGGCCGCAACGACAATCGATAACGCTAGAGCAAATCGAGGAATTCGGTTCATCTTACCCTCCAATGAATGGGACGGTGCCCGTGGTCACTCAGTCTAACGCGCCGCTCTGACCCTCGGCTATCGCCCATACATGAAAGAACACGCATCGGGGCGATTAGTGGCGAGCAGCGAGCGGCCGTAGTTTTTCGCCGGCTTCAGAGCGAAGGCATCCATCAGGGCGCCGTCCGCGGAATACTCCGTGGATGCCTGCGAAATACTACGACTTCGGGTGGTCGTCCTTGCCTGGCGGATTCGCCTGGTGGTTTTGCGGTTGCGGCGCTGCCTGGCGCTGCGGCTGCGGGGCTGCTTCGCGTTGTGGCGGCGCCTGGCGCTGTTGCGGTTGTGGAGCGGCTTGGCGCTCCGGTTGCGCCTGGCGTTGCGGCTGTGGGGCTGCTTCGCGTTGCGGCGGAGGCTGGCGTTGTTCCGGTTGAGGAGCAGCTTGGCGCTGTGGTTGTGGGGTCGCTTCGCGTTGCGGAGAAGTCTGGTATTGCGGAGCGGCCTCGCGTGGTTGCTGTTGCGGTGCTATTTGGCGCTGCGGAGGCTGCTGATTTGTCTGCCGCGACTCTGGTTGCGGATTCGCTTGGCGCTGTTCTGGCTGCGGAGATGATTCGCGTTGTGGCGGCGTCTGGCGCTGTTCTGGCTGCGGAGCAGCCTGGCGCTCCGGTAGCGCTTGGCGCTGCGGCTGTTGCTGATTTGTCTGCCGCGACTCGGGTTGCGGAGCCGCTTGGCGCTGCGGCGGCTGTTGTCCCCCCTGACGTTCAGGTGATTGCGGATTCGTTTGGCGTTGGCCCGGCTGCGGGGAAGTTTGATGCTGCTGTTGCTGCTGCTCTACCTCGCGATTGGTTGCCCGCAATGCTGGTGGGGCTTTCACGTTGCGATCGGCCGCAAGAGGTTGGTCAACGGCCACATGAGCCGGGCGGCCATGATTCGCGCCGGCAAACTGGTCGCGATTGGTGCTGGCAGTGCGCTGATTCTCGAGTTGCGCTCGCATGGGCGCAGTATGCTGCTCACGCATCGCTACCCGCTCCGCAGGCCGCGCCGGAACGTGGAGACCACCCGATCCGCCGTTGTAACTCACATGGGAGCTGTTGGAATCTCTGGCGACAGGGCGGTTATAGACGTTGTGCACCAAGGCGATGTTGACGTTGTTGACCGAGCGGTTGTAGTAGAAGTGACCTCCGCCCCAATAGCCGCCCTGGTAGCCGTAGCCGGTGTAACCAAAGCCGTAGTCGATGCCGCCATAGTAGCCGATGTACTGGCCCCAGTAGCCGGGGTAATACCCGTAGGAGTTATTCCAGTATCCCCAGTAACCGGGTGTCCAGAGTGCGCCCTCGTAAGGCGCCTCAACCCATGCGCCGGGAACCCAGTAGTAGCCCTCTGGAGACCATGCCCAGTAGCCGGGTGTCCAGATGTAGTCGTCACCGGGATCCTCTGGCTGGTCGTAAACAAGCAGGGGTGGGGGCGGCTGAGTTGCCGCGTATTCCGGCTGCTCACCGTAGCCGGGATCGTAAGACGACTGGTCCGGCGCCTGTGGGCCCTCCTGGTAGCTGGGCGTGGGAGCCGGAGTGCTTGAGTTATCTGGAGCAGGGGGCAGGTTGGCTGTTGCCGGATCACCGGAAGGGTTCTGCGGATCGGCCTGATTGTTATCCGCCTGAACCAGCGCCGGATCTTTGTGGCAACCGGCTATCGAAAGTGCGATCGCCAAGGGAAGCAGTAAAAACCGTTCAAGTCTGAAAAAATGCCTCATTTTACCCCCACTCAGCTCTGGATGCTAAGGGAGGCATGGTAGGCAATACTGCTCTGAATTGACCACTATGGATTCATCTCAATGGCGGACGGCTGGCGGGGCGGACTTGCCGCGATTGTTCGCCGGCGGAGTGGTCACGGGCCGGCGCTGCGGTTGCTCATTCAGCATTTGCTGGCAGACCTGGGAGTCCTGCCCGCGCTCCAGGCCCTGCACAGTATTTTGCCCTCGGCAAAGACGCTGCTCCATGGCGTCGGCATCGTCGCGCGTAAGTTCGTAGGTCCTCTCCATTCCGGTTTGCGGATCGACGTCATAGCGGAAGAGCGTGTTGCTCGGCGGCCTCACCTTGCCGTATTCGAAGTGGTTCCACGTTGAGAGAAACGCGCGGCCATCGGGTTCGGCCATCACGGCGTAGACCTGCGTCCAATCAATGCCGCTCGTGGCGCTCGGACCCGTCGCATTCCAGACCAGAACGCCCTGGCCACCGCGCAACCAGCGCGCCGCAAACATGTGGTGCGCAAGGTCGTAGTAAAGAGCCGTGAAGTACGTGCTGGCCGCGCAGTCGTGGCAGTTGTCGTAGAGAACCGTCAGCTCTTCGGGCGCGTCCGCTTGGAAATGCTGCCAATCGAACCAGCGCAGGTTGACGCCGGAGATCAGCGGAGCCACAACGTGACTGGTAAGCGATGCATCCCAAATCGTGAAGGAGTCGTCGCCCGGCGTCGATTGCGGACCGGGGCGATCGGTGGTGACCACCAGCGCTGCATCGTAAACCACGCCGATTTCGCGGATCGCTGTCCACTTCTCCACTGTGAGCGAGCGCGTGATCCAGGCAACGATGTTCTGATCTTTGGGATCGTGAAAATCGATCCAGCGGAATGTGCCCGATGTTTGCTGGGCGCCTAGAGGAAGAGCAAAGATCAGCGCCGCGGCGAGAGCGATAAGGCGCCTGGGGAGGTCCAGCTGCATGAATTTAGATATAGCAGAAGGACAGGGACCAAGGGACCGAGGGAACAAGGGACCGAGTGAGCTGGATTATTTCTGAGGAGCAGGCGCGGCGGGCGCGGGCTTGATCTTCGCCGCAAAGTCCGGCGGCGGCGCGTCTTGATCCGCAACGCTCGTCAACAGCGCGTCCCATCCGTCGTCCGTGCCGTGGTAATTGCTGTATTTGGCCTTGCAATACGCGGTCATGCCGCCCGCATCCTGCGGAATGGCAGCACTCTCGGCCATATGGATCCCGCGTGCGCAATACCAGAAGCCTTCAGGCAAAAGCGGCGTGGACTCCAGGTCCGCGACTGCCAGTTGGTAGGTATCCTGCACATTCGTGGAATCGATCTTCAGAGCGCGCTGCAGCCAATCCCTGGCCTGCGAGTAGTTCTTCTCCTGCACCGCGCAATAGCCTTCCGCGCCGATGAAGATATCGTTGAGAAGCTTGCTCAGCGCAACGTAGTCAGCCGGCGCCATATTCGCCGGCTCGCGCCACATGGGCACCGCAAGCATTCCGCCTGACGCGTCCTGGCACATCTCGTTCAGGGCCGCATTGTCGCCGGTGGCTGCATTCACGCGGTCGAGCGCCACCACAATGCCCAGCGCGCGAATGTTACCGGCGTCGGCTGCGAGCAGCCGCTTGGCCACCTTCATCACCTGCTTCGAATCGCCTGCCGCTTGCCACGCCGCCATCTCTTGCTCGAGCGCATCCGTCAGGACAACGCTCTTTGGGTACTGCTCGACAAAGCCCTCAAGCCCCTCCGCACGCGCGGTCGCATCCTGCGTGTTGACCGCGTCGGAGTAGGCCTTATATTCGGCTGGATCCTGGATGGGGCTTTGCCCGGAGGGCGGCTGCGGCGCGGCTGCGGCATTGGCGGCGAATAGGCCGAGCGCTGCGAAGACGCAAAGGTTTGCCCGATGATTTCGCAAGTGAATCACAAAGGAAGCGTAGCACAGGCGAGAAGGGCGGCTGGATGGCTCGGAAAGGAAACCTTCGTGCCGATTTTGGTTCAGCCTTTTTCGGGCGGCGTTGCGCCTTGATCTCCGGGCCATTCAGTTGCAACCAAAAATGAAATCTCATCGACGACGCGCTTCAGCTCGCCAACCATCCGGCTGTGAAGGCGTGGCTCAAAGATCTCAAGCAGCGCATGAAAGTACCAGAGCTGTTCCTTCGGGCCGCGCTTGAAGCGGTCCCAAACGGCGGGGCCGATCTCTTTGAGGTCATCCAGGATGGCCTTGGCGTTGTAGAGCTTGTCGGCGACCGAAATGACCAGCACGTCTTCCGGTTCCGTTCGCAGGCGCGCGAGATAGGTATTCTTGCGCTCCTCCCAGCCTTCTTTCTTTTCGTGATCCTCGGCGAGAGTGTCGGAGAGGCCTTCCACCATGCGCGCGACATTCGGGCCGAATTTCTCTTTCACTTCGTCGAGCGTGCGCTGGCCGCCGTGGTCCTCCACCGTGTCATGCAAGATGGCCGCGATCATCATGTCTTCGGTGACCGGCACCGCGCCGCCTGCCTCGCCCATGACCAGCGATGCGACTCCGAACAGATGAGCCATGTAGGGGATCTTGGTTCCCTTGCGGGTTTCCGTGTGGAGCACGCGCGCGTAGTCGACGGCGCGGGTGAAGCGCTCAGTGAGGATTGGGGTTTGTGTGGGGTTTGCCATCTTTTAGTATCGCACGGAGCGAATGCGCGGCCTGCGTGCGCTGGTGTCATTGTGTCCTGAGACTAACCTCGCTAAAGCGCCAGTTCCTCGTGTCGCCTTGCGCTGCCAATTGACCCTCGTGCACAAGGGCCTCGATGCGTCGAGAGATCACATCGCAGCCTTCATCTCCGGGTGGAAGATCGCTCCCAATAGTTTCAAGAACTCTGCCAATCACTTTTGCGACCTTCGTCCATCGCTCTCCAACTTCAGAGAGAATCGTTCGATCGATCTGCGACGGCTCCATGCAGATTCTCCCGCATCCGTTTTACTTCCCAAGATTCAAGTCCAAGAAGCTGCGAGTAACGCTCGACGTCGCTACAGCCCCAGCTTCGCCCACATTGCGTCGACTTTGGTCTTTGTCGCGCGGTCCATCTCGATCATGGCCGGCCATGGACGATTGAAGCCCTCGGCCTTCCACTTGCGCGTGGCGTCCACTCCCATCTTCGATCCGTAATTCGGCAGGCGGCTCGCGTGATCGAGCGAATCAACGGGGCCGAGAGTGAACTGAATGTCGCGCTCGGGGTCGATGTTGTTGGCCACGCGCAAGACGACCTCGCCGATATTCTGCACGTCGCAGTCCTCGTCGACCACAATAATGCACTTGGTGAACATGGCTTGGCCCAGCGACCAGATGGCGTTCATCACCTTGCGCGCCTGGCCGGGATAGCTCTTCTTAATAGAGACAATCATCAAATTGTGAAACACGGCCTCGACGGGCAGATGAATGTCGACCAGTTCGGGGATGGTCATCTTCATCGCGGGTAAGAAAATGCGCTCGACGGCTTTGCCCATCCACGCGTCTTCCATGGGAGGCTTGCCGACAATGGTTGCGGCGTAGATGGGATCTTTGCGATGGGTGACACAGGTGAGATGAAAGACCGGATACTCGTCCTCGAGCGTGTAGAAACCGGTGTGGTCGCCGAAGGGGCCCTCCGCGCGCAGTTCGCCCAATTCGACGTAGCCCTCGAGAATGATTTCCGCGTGGGCCGGAACTTCGAGGTCGACGGTTTCACATTTGACGATCTCAACGGGCTTGCCGCGCAGGAATCCCGCGATCAAGAACTCTTCGACTTCGGGCGGAGCCGGGACGATGGCCGCGAAGGTTGTGGCGGGGTCGGTGCCAATGGACACGGCCACTTCGAGCCTTGAGCCCTTCAACTTTCCAAGCGAAACCTGCGGCGTGCCGGCCAGGGGCCCTTCGGGAAGGCTGACTGCGCCTCCGGCGGTCTCGGCCATCATCGCGACGCGTGCGCCCTTCGGGTCGTATTCGTTTTGGTTTGCAGCATCGGCCGACGCCGCATTGCGCAGCGCCTCGCGATAGTGCTCGGCGGCCACTTTCTGCCGTTGCCAGTGCATACCTGTTGTCTGGCCGTCGTAGACCTGCATGCGATACATGCCGATGTTGCGCTTGCCGGTGCGAGGATCGCGCGTGTGCACGCAAGGGAGGGTGATGAAACGCCCGCCGTCGTGCGGCCAGCATTTGAGAATCGGGAAGTAGTTAAGATCGAACTTCTCGCGCCGAATCATTTCTTTACACGGCGCGTCCTTGGCGCTCACGGTTTTTGGAAAGGCGCTCGTCAGCGCCCCAAGCTGCGGCAGCATCTTCAATTTGTCGAACAGGCCTTCAGGCGCCTTCACGTTCATCAGCCCGGTAATGCGCTCGGCAATTTCATCGAGCCGATCGACGCCGAGAGCCAGCGCCATGCGGCGTTCGCTGCCAAACTGGTTGATGAGGACCTTGTGGCCGGGATGGCCCTTTATGTTCTCGAAGAGCAACGCCGGACCGCCGGGCGCATAGTTCCCTTTCGTCGCGGTTGACTCACCCTTTTGGCCCGACGCGGTGGACGCGACGGAGCCAGAGCGCGAGCCGATTTTCGAAACGCGATCGGTAATCTCGGTGATTTCGAGCTCCGGCGAAACCTCTTCGCGGATGCGCTTGAGCTCGCCGTGTTTTTCGAGCGTCTTGATCCAGTCGCGCAGATCGTCGTAGGCCAAGGTCGTGCTCCAAACGGTCGTAACCGTTCCTCAACCATGGTACGGCAGCGATCAGAGATTAGAGAACAGAGATAAGAGATTAAGGCTACGAGTCACTCTGCGGCTTTGCCAACGGAAGAACTTTATGAAATGCTCGGCTTGAGCGGGGAGGCGCCCATGAATCTCAACAAGCATTTCGCAGCCACGCTGCAAAAGAGTCCCAGCAAAGGCGGCTGGACGTATGTGGTTTGGCCGCCTTCCGCCAAGTTCTTCGGCACGCGCGGCCTGGTGAAGGTGCGCGGCAAGATTGACGGTGTTCCCTTTCAAAGCTCCTTCATGGCCCTGGGCGACGGAACGCACAAGCTGCCCGTGAAGGCAGAGATTCTCCGTGCCATTGAAAAGGGGGCGGGCGATCAGGTGCGCGTGATTCTGGAGGAGCGAATCGCTCGTTAGTTCCGCACCTCGCCAATTGCGGCGACGATTGGTGGATGTTCTGCCGCGCTGAAGTGAGCGGCTAGCTGGCCGGCTCGATGGAAGGAACCAGTGTCTTGAACGGCGGAATCGCGTCCATGGGATAGCCGAGGCGCTTCCACTCATCGAAGCCGCCACGCAGCGGGCGCACGCGCTCGATACCCAGCTTGTGCAGTTGCAGAGCGACCTTGGCTGAAGTAGCCTCGCTGGGGCAGGTGCAATAGAGCACCACATCGCGGTCGCGGGGAATCTCAGGGTGGCGCGCGGCGAGCTCGTCGGGAGAAAGGCGCACGGCGCCGGGCAGCGTGAACGGGTCGGGCACCAGCTCGAGGGGATGGCGAAGGTCAATGATATAGACCGGCTCACCCGCGTCGAGCTGCTGCTTCAACTCGTCAGGCTCAAGACGAGAGGCGACGAGTTCTTTGAGCACCATGCGGCGGCGAATCAGGCGCCCGACAAAGAACGCGACAACGCCCAGAATCAGCAGCGCGCCGGAAAAGCGGCCCACCCAGTTGAGAACACTTGGATTGCGCTTGAGCAGGTCGCCGAAGAAGCGACCGCAGGCCATCGTGACGCCGACCCAAAAGGCCGACCCGATGCCGTCATAGAACAGAAACGCGCCAAAGCTCATGCCGTTCTGCCCTGCAACTGGCGGCGCCAGCGTCGACAGGCCGGGGACAAATTTGGCGAACATCAGCATGGTGCCGCGGCGGCGGGCAAACGAATCCTGCGTGCGGCGTACGCAGGTTGTCGGCTCGAGAGAAAGCTTGCAGAGCAGGCGCAGCACGCGATGGCCCTGGCTACGCCCGACAAAAAACCAGATGCTGTCGGCCGTAAGCGATGCTGCCACAGCGACCGCGAGCGCCAGAGGAAAACTGATCTGCTTTTGCGCGGAGAGCGCTCCTGCAGCCAGCAGTATTGGTACCGAAGGCAGAGGAATACCGAGCTGCTCAACCAGCACCCAGGCAAAGATGAGCAGGTAGCCATACACCAATAGAATGTCGGTCGGCAGCGCCATGAATTCATCCAAACTGGGGCGTCCTGGGGGATCAGACCGCCCGGTTCCGCGAGGTGAACGCGAAAGAAGAAGCGTCCTCACCTGATGAGATGAATCTAAATGCAGTTCGTTTCAGAAGAATCAAGAAAAACCACCCATGGCCGGTCAGGATTGGCGGGCTTGCGTTGAAACCACCTGTTCAATGGTCCAATCGACCCATGCGGCCTGCTCGGCCGGGCAGGCCAGGCGGGCGGCGTCGTTGGCCAGCACGGCTTCAACAAAGTTTTCCACGATGGGAAAATGTAGGTTGGGGTGCGGAGGCAGCATTTCCGTGCGGCCGGCCGCGCGGAGCTCCGGCGCGTTGAGGGGATCGAGGTTGATCTCGCCGTTCTCGCCGATGATGCGGAATTGATCGCGGACGATGCGCGAAATCCAGCGCACGTCGATGACCGCGTGCACGCCGCCGGAGAATTGCATGAGCACGGTCGCCGAATCTTCGACAGCCACGCGATGTGCAGCGTTCGACAACAGTCCGCATGCGCGCTCCGGCTTGCCGAAGAGGAAGTTCATGGCGTCAATGCGATGCGAGGCGATGTCGTAAAGCGGGCCGCCGCCGGAAAGCGCGGGATCGGCGAGCCATTCGCGGCCTGCAATTTCAAGCCAGCTGTGGCAGTTGGCCTCGGCAAGAAGCGGCCGGCCAATTGCGCCCTCGGCAATGAGCTGTTTTGCGCGGATCAGCTTGGGGTAAAGACGGCGGTAATAAGAGACGCCGAAGATGCGGCCTGACGCGCGACCTTCGGTGACCATTTGCTCGGCCTCGACGAAATTGATGGCCATCGGCTTCTCGCAGAGCACATGCTTGCCGGCACGGAGAGCGGTGATCGCGGCATCGACATGCAGCGCCACGGGCAACGCGATGTAGACCGCATCGATGGCGGGGTCAGTGACGGCTTCTTCGACGCTGCGCCAGGCCCGCGTTCCGGGATACGCAGCAGTTTTCGCCGCGTTGCGCGTGACAAAGCCATAGAGCCGGCTGCAGGGCTCGGATTGAATCGCGGGGATGACGCGCTTACGCGCAATGTCGCCGATGCCCGCGACTACCCAGTTGACGGTGTCCATCGCCACGCCAGAATAAACTGCCAGGCAACGAGCGCAGCAAAAAGCCGCCCGGAGGCGGCTTGGTTGCAAATTGAAGCTGGGATCCCGACCCGCTACTGGTGAGCCGCTGCGGCGCCGCCAGACATGGAGGACGCCGGCATCGCTGTGCCTTGCGGCTCGACTTGATTGGGCGCGGAGATCGCTTCCTGGTTCTTCTCGCCGAAGTAGTCGTGGTCCCAGAGGTCGGCGTAGAACGCGCCAGTCAACTCGGCAGCGCGGGGACCGAAGGTGGCCCTGCCGCCCTCGAGGAAGAAAACGGTGACGAGGCCGCCCTGCGGCGACTCGGAGTAGGCAGCGAACCAGCCGAAGCGCGTTCCATTGTCGGAGCAGGTCCCGGTCTTGCCAAAGATAGGCAGCTCGCGGAAGTTTGCGCGCAGGCGGCGCGCAGTTCCGTACTCAACCGCTCCGGCCATGCCGTCTTCGAGGTCGGGAAGGTAACGCGCGATATCGAGGGTGCGCTTGATCCGGGGCTGAAACGAAGCAACGTCTTCCGGCGTCGTTGGATGTTGCAGATAGTAGAGCGTTCCGCCGTTGGCAATGGCGGCAACAAACGCGCCCAACTGAAGCGGGGTGAGCGAAACTCCCTGCCCGAAGCTGCACATGCGGGCAACGCCGCCTTCAGAATCCGGAATCGGCTGATCGGGATAGACCCCCAACTCCTCGCCGGGAATGTTGTAGCCGGCCAGCTCGCCCAGGCCGAACTGCGTTGCGTAGTGGCGCACGCGATCAAAGCCGAGCTCGCGGCCGAGCTCTTCAAAATAGAGATTGTTGCTCTTGGCCAGCGCCTGCGTCATGTTCATGCGGAAGCCGGCGAGTTGCACCATGGTGTCGCTGGTGACCAGCGATTCAGAAAGCGCGGCCAGGGCCACCGTGAGCTTGATGGTGGAGCAGGGCTCGGCGCCCGGCGAGAGCGCAAGCTTCTGGTTGACCATGGCAAGAATGCGGCCGTTGGCGGGATTGATCACCACCGCGGTGCCGTTCATATCGCCAAGCGCATCGATGGCCGCCTGGCGCACCACCGGATCTTCGCCTGTCGTGATGTCGCCCTCGCCAGCCACTCCTTGAATAAACGAGTTGGCCGTGAAGCGCTCGTAGTAATGATGGCGGCGGTGATAGGAGGCGGTGCGCACATGCGCGCCCGTCGTGGCCGTCAGACGGCTGGCTGAGGTGGTTCTTGCGGCGACGTGTGCCCTCGACCGGCCGGTGTATCTGCGATGAAGAGTTGTCGTATGTGTGGCGGAAGTGCCGGTTGTAGTGGTGCGCACAATTGCATGATGCGTCGTGGTCAAATGCGAGGCGGTTCTGGATCTGCTGTGGTGCAGAGATTGCGGGGCATCGAGAGCCGCGGCGCTGACGGCGCCAATGCCGAAGAGCAAAAAGACAATATGGATAGGCCCGATGCGGAACTTCTTCATCCGATTAACAACCCCTCAAAGTTTGGATCCCGTGCCGCGCGTTCGTCCGTGGACGCCGCACTTCGTTCGATTCACGCGTGATGCCACTTTTTCTGCACCAGCGCAGCACCACTGGAGTGTGACAACCCATCTGCGCAGATCGTTCGATCCGACGCCGACGAAGTCTCTTCTGCCCCTAAAACAGCTCAGGAGACAGTAGTGTCCCGCGATAGGACATCACAACCCATACAACTTTCGGGGCGTTCTCTTAACTATAGCCTTTTTTCGACCGTTTTGGAACCTTTCCCGATAACACTCCATGGCGCGAGCCGTTGATTCGATAGATCTTTAGAACTTGAGCCGGCGCAGAAATGTGGGAACGTCAAGATCTCGCTCGGGCTGTTCAGCCGGGCCTGCGAAGAGAGCCGATGCGGCCTCTGCACCGGGCTCCGCGGCGCCGCGCGGAGTTCCGGCAAAATCCGCGGCAAAATCGCGGCGCTGAAGATCCGTTTCCGAATCTTCAAATTGCGATCCGTTCTGCGTTGCAATCTCTTCTTCGCTGGCAAACACAATTCCCGGACGGGCAGCTTCGTTGGGCTGCGCAGCAACCGTAACGGTGGTGGCCACTCCCGGCGCGGCCGCGGCAAAGAAGAACCCTTCTTCTCCGTTTTCTTGCGCCGCATCGTCTTCTTCGCTCATAAAACGCGCCGGTTGCGCGGCAGCTTCCGGCTTGCTTTCGCGCATCCAACTGCCGGTGGATACAACCGGCACCGAAACCACCGGAGTCTCTTCCACATTCAACATGCGCGCGCGCCGGTCCGGCATCTGGTCGCGGAAGCCCGTGGCGATGACGGTGATCTTCACGTCTTCGCCCATCTTCTCGTCGAGCACCGCGCCAAAGATGATGTTGGCGTCTTCGTGCGCGGCCGATTGAATCAACGACGAAGCTTCGTTCACCTCGGAGAGTTTGAGCGAGCTCGATCCGGTGATATTGATGAGAATGCCGCGCGCACCGTCGATCGCGCCTGCCTCAAGCAGCGGCGACGCCATGGCTGCCTGCGCGGCTTCAACGGCGCGGTTCGCGCCCGAGCGCAGAGCTGTGCCCATCACCGCCTGGCCCATGCCGGCCATGGTCGTCTTCACATCGGCAAAGTCGCGATTGATAATGCCCGGAATGGTGATGATGTCGCTGATGCCCTGAACGCCCTGGCGCAGCACGTCGTCGGCAATGCGGAAGCTCTCAAAGAAGCCCGCGTCCTTGGCCACGGCGAGCAGCTTCTCGTTGGGAATCACGATCATCGTATCCACGCTGTCGATAAGTTCCTTGAGCCCGCGCTCGGCCTGCATCAGGCGGCGCTTGCCCTCAAAGGCGAATGGCTTGGTGACGACAGCGACGGTGAGGATGCCCATCTCGCTGGCCAGCGAAGCAATCACCGGAGCCGCACCAGTGCCCGTGCCGCCACCGAGACCCGCGGTAACGAACACCATGTCGGCGCCTTCGAGCGCCTCAATGATTTTTTCGGAATCTTCGAGCGCCGCACGACGGCCAACGTCGGGATTGGAGCCCGCGCCGAGGCCCGATGTGAGCCGCACGCCCAGTTGCAGCTTGACCGAAGCCTCCGACAGTTTGAGCGCCTGCACGTCGGTGTTGGCGGCCACAAACTCCACACCCTCCATGCGGGCCTGGATCATGCGGTTCACGGCGTTCGAGCCGCCTCCACCCACTCCGACAACCTTGATGCGCGCTCCGCGCACAACCTCGTCGTGAAATTGGATACGCATCTCGCCGGCTTCACTCATTGACTGGTCCATGGGGGCCACGCTCTCCTCGATTTTTATCTGCTTCTTCATCGTGATCGACCTCGCTCCGTCGCCGATTTTCTGATCTCTGAAACCCGAATCTCGTTCCTTGTATTTAGAAGCTTGCTGCAAACATGGCGCGCAACCGGTCGCGCAAACTGCTGTTGTTGCCTTCGGCCGCACGCGTGGTTCGCGTACGATGCGCGTAAAGAACCATTCCAATGCCCACGGCCCAGGAAGGATGATTCAGCTCCTGCGGCATGTGCGACAGCCTTACCGGCAAACCCGCGCGGGCCGGCGCGCGCAACTGGCTTTCGGCCACGTCGAGCATGCCTGGCAACATCGATCCCCCACCCGTCAGCACGCATCCGGCGCCCAGCGCATCCACCACGCCGCCGCAGCGCAGGCTTTCTTTTACGTAGTACATCAACTCGCGCGCGCGCGGCTCCAGAATTTCGGCCATGGTGCGCAAGGGCAACGTGGCAGGTGCGCCCTGTGGCGTGGTGATTTCCACCTCTGCCAGTTGCGGAACCGCCGTGACCACCGCGTTGCCATATTGCCGTTTGAGTTCTTCGGCCTGCGCCAGCGGTAATTGCAATCCAACCGCAAGATCGTTTGTAAAGTGCGCTCCGCCGATGGCCACCGACGCGGTGTAGGCCACGGCGCCCTCAAAGAACACCGCGAGATCGGTGGAGTGCGCGCCGATATCCATGACGCATACGCCCAGCTCGCGCTCGTCGGCCGAAAGCGTGCATTCAGCAGCGGCCAGCGACTCGAGTACCGCCTCTGAAACCTCAAGCCCTGCGCGGTTGGCGCACGTGACCGTGCTCTGCAGCGCGCTGCCGCCGCAGGTGGCGATGTGCAGCTCCACTTCAAGCCGCGCGCCCACCATGCCAACGGGATCGAAGATGCCGGCTTGCTCGTCGAGGATGAACTGCCGCGGAAGCAGGTGCAGAATCTCACGGTCGGCGGGCAGCTCGATGGCGCGGGCACGGCCAATCGCGGAACGGACGTCCTCACCTGTGATCTCGCGCATGCCACGGCTCAACTGGAATCCGCCGTTGGTGTTCACGCCGCGAACGTGCGGACCGCCTACACCCACCACGCACTCGTCAATGTTGGCGCGGGCTACGCGCTCAGCCTGCTCGTTGGCTCCGCGAACCACTTTGGCCGCCGGCGCAAGCTCGGCGATCAATCCCTTGCGCATTCCCGCTGAAGGCACTACGCCGTGCCCGCGATAGCGCAACACGTTCTCATTCACATCGGCTGCCAGAACGCGCGTCGACGCGCTGCCGATGTCGAGCACCACAATCAGGTTGTCCTGCTTCTGGCCCATTGCCGCTCACCCGCCCTGCGCCACGGCACCTGGCGACGTCCGCGGGGAGTGCGTACTGCCTCCCGCGGTGGTCGCGGCCGGATGGGTTGTGGAAGCGCGCCTCTGTGCATCTTCAAGAGTCGTCCGCTTCGGTGTTTTCTCGGTAGCCGCGCGCTTCGGCGGGGCCGCATGCTTTTTGTTCGGAGCGGGCTTGCTCTTTTTTGCCGCGGAGTCTCTCGCAACCGAACTCTTCGCGGGCAATTTTTTCGCCGCCGGCTTTGCCGCTGATGGCGCAGATGCGGCAGCAGGCGCGTTGGTCGGCGTTCCCGCGTCGCCGTTGGAGTTCTCGGCGGTCTGCTTGCCCGAGGCCATCTCCAGCACCACCTGATTGTCGTAGCGCAGATCGACCGCCGCAAGGTGCGGATACTGCTGGCGCCACTCGGCAATGTGCGCCTGATAACGCTCGTAGCGCTCCAGGAAATGATCTTCGCCAAAGTGCGCCAGAATGTCTGCGCTCTGTTCCGGCATCAGCACGCGCGCATCTTCAGGATCGGTGAGGTCGATCTCCGAAATCTGTTCGGAGTTGTGTTTGCCGTCGGCATCCAGCTCCGCCATCATGCGCATGTACACGTCCATGCGCTTCTTGCGCGAGTCCGCCGGATCGCCGGCATCGATGCCCGTCAAAACAGGAAACGAGTAATGATGCTTGGCCATGGTTTCCGGCGCCATGTTCAGCAGAACACCGTTGGCATCGACGAGTCCGATTTCCTCGCGATGGCGCGTAAACGCAACCGGCTGCCGTTCGACCACCGCAACTCGAATCTGGTCGGGCAGCACGCGCATCACCGTGGCCCGCTCGATCCACGGAATCTGCTCAAGCTGTTTGCGGCGCGCATCGACGGGAACGAAGAAGATGTTGCGGCCCATGTCTTCGCCGAAGACGGGCATCATCTCCGCGCGGCTGACCTCGGTGAGGCCCGTAGCCTGAATGTCTTCGCTGCCCGCAATGCGAAATCGCGGATCGCGCTCCAGCGTGTGGCGAATCAAAAGAATTGAGGTGGTAAATACGCCCAGCACGGCGAACGCGCCGGCGGAAAGCAGCACACGGCCCACCGTGCCATCCGGCCGCCACCAGGGGCGTTTGGATTTTCCGAATCGATCCGCCGCGGGTCGGAGAACGCCATCGCCATCCGGATCGTCGAACTCCAGTGGCATGCCTGGTCCTCGCCTGCCTGCCGCGCCCGGCCGAAAACGGCCCTCTAAGGACGAGTCGTCCCGCGTGCGCCGCGATCGAATCTCGGCGGGCGGGTCGTCCTCCCACAAGGTGGGCCGGTTTGTGTCATTTCCTTGATTCGTCACGGCTGAGCGGGTCGTGAGAGTCGCCAGATTTCACTATAGCCCGCGCTGTGATGTGAGTTTTCCGTGAGATGAGCGGGGGTATCCGTGGGGTTACGGGTGGAGGTGGAAAACGCGGTACGCGAGAGGAATAAAGCCCAGGAAGAAAGCCAGAGAGCGATCGAAGAACGGCGGATGCTATCGCGTTTCTTCCAGCGCGGCCAGAATCTGCGGCGCCAGTTGGCTCACGCTTCCCGCGCCTAGCGTGAGGATCAGGTCGCCGTCGTGCGCGCTGGCAGCCACCGCGCTCACGGCGGTCGTGAACTCCGGCGCGAACTCAACACGCGGACCTTGAATGCGCTCGGCGAGCCGCTCGGCGGTCACACCGGGGATGGGCTCTTCGCTCGCTGCGTAGATGGGCAGAACAAACACCGTATCGGCGTCTGCGAATGCGCCACCGAACTCCTCCAAAAGGTCAAAAGTACGCGAGTACCGGTGCGGCTGGAAGACGACATGGATGCGCCCCCGGCAGCACTCGCGCGCTGCGCTGAGTGTGGCGCGAATTTCCGTGGGATGGTGGCCGTAGTCGTCGACCACCGTAACTCCACGCGCTTCTCCGCGCTTTTGAAACCGCCGGTCGACACCGCGAAAATTCGCGAGCCCCTCGGCAATCTTTCCTGGCTGCATTCCGAGTTGCCTTGCGATGGCTACGGCTGCCGTTGCGTTCAAGATGTTATGCCGGCCCGGCACGTGCAGCTCAAACGGACCCAGCGGACCCGCGGCGGTGTGCACCTGAAAGCGCGCGAAGCCGCTGCTCTGCCCTGATTCTGCACGCGTGATTTGCCCAGGCTCGCTTGGCTTCTCGCGAGAATCCAGCAACTCCAACCTGTAGTCGGCCTCTGCCGCCACACCATAAGTGAAGACGCGCCTGCGCACGCGCGGCAGAATTCCGTTGAGCAGCGCATTGTCGATGCAGGCCGTCACCGCGCCGTAGAAAGGCACGCGATCCATGAAGTCAACAAAGGCGCGCTCCACGTCGGCCATGTCGTGATAGCAGTCCATGTGCTCGCGGTCAAGATTGGTGACCACCGCGAGAATCGGCGAGAGCTTCAGGAACGAGCGGTCGCTCTCATCTGCCTCAGCCACAAGATACTGCGAAGTGCCAAGACGCGCATTTGAGCCCAGCGCATCCACGCGCCCGCCAACAACCACCGTGGGATCAAGGCCGCCTGCGGCAAGCACCGCAGCCACCATCGAAGTGGTCGTGGTCTTGCCGTGCATGCCGGCGATGGCGATGCCGTACTTGAGCCGCATCAGCTCGGCCAGCATCTCCGCCCGCTGGATCACAGGAATCTTTTTGGCCTGCGCCTCGACCACTTCGGGATTATCGGCATGCACCGCGGAGCTGGTAATCACAACCGTCGCACCGGCAACGTTGGCCGCATTGTGGCCCACGCAGATCGTGGCGCCCAGTTGCGCCAGGCGGTCGGTCACCGCGCTGCGCTTCAAGTCGGAGCCCGAGACCTTCATGCCCAGGTTAAGCATGATCTCGGCAATGCCGCTCATGCCGATGCCGCCGATGCCGATGAAGTGCGCGTGCTGCGAAGTGGCAAACATTGAGTTGAAGGATCAGGGTAGCAGAAGGAAGGGAGCTCCCAGCTTCCAGCTTCTAGCTTTTGACTTTTGCCTCCCAGCTTCTCGCCATTCCTGTCCTTCACGTCGCAATCTTCCGCCGGTGGTTCAGGTTCTGCGCGCGGTTCTCAATTCAGATTTTGGTAAGGCAAGGAAAAGCTAGACGCTGGAGGCTGGGAGCTAGCAGCTGTCCTCACTCCGGCAGCTCGTACTCGAACTCGTAGGAATGCTGGCCGTTCTCCGCGCGTATGGTGAATGTGCCCTCGATACCGTTGAGCTCGCCCGTGCCCGATCCCGGCACCGCGATCACCTGCATGCCGGGGCCTTTTCCATCGATCGTGGCAAAGTGCTGCATGGCGAAGCTTCCGTGTTTGCCGTTGAGCTTGCCGGTGACGAATTCAATCGCCACGTATCCCGCCGCGCCCTGTTTGGGATCGCCGCCGGTAAACATCTCGCCGATCGTCGTCGCTTCCAGGTCGCCGTGGATTGTTTTGTTGATGGAAAAGCGGCCGAGGCCTTCAGCTGGCGCTGGAGAAAGCGGATGGATATCGACGGTGAAGGTGCCACGAGCCTGGGGCATCGGGATCTCCTTTGATGAGGTAATGACTGGCCTCGCGGAGCGAACATCGTCAGCAGGGCGAAGCCAGCAGCAACGGCCGCACTTCAGGATATCGCGTCGGCGTGTGAGTCGCGTTTATCGGCAAAAACGGGCGCTCCATGAACACGAATCCGCTGAAAAGTTGCGCCCCTTTATTTTCGTTCCACTTCGCAACCTTCCGCTGCGCCGGTGTTTGACTTGTGCAGAACGGCAAGCCAAACGGAGCGGCAAGAAACAAGCTCCAGGGTGGTGGCGAGCCGAGCCGGACTTGCACAACAGTCCGCGCAGAATGGAGGGATTATGGGCAGCATGAAAAAGATTTTCCTGGGAGCAGCATTGGCAGTGGGAGCGCTGGCCATGACCGCGGCGCCCGCTCAGGCAGCTCGAATCGGAATCTATGTTCGGGGAGGCGCAGTCGCTGTTCCGGCGTGCCCCGGACCGGGATACGTGTGGGTCGGCGGCTATTGGAATGACGGCTACTGGGTTCCCGGCTACTGGAACTTTGTCGGGGTTCGCGTCGGCGGCCCCATCATCCGCGGCGGCTTCGGGTGGGATCGCGGATATGCCTATGACCGCGACTTCAACCGCCACGACCGTGACGACCGTCATTTTGACCGGGACGATCACTTTCGCAGGTAGCTCCGCCTTCTGCTGCCTGCACCATGCGGCCTCTCCAAACTGGAGGGGCCGTTTTTTTAGGTCGTTTGGCGATTTGAAGCGTCTCAACAGGCAGGGCGAATGCCGCGGCGGGGTCGTGCAGGCCTCGATTCGGCGTAACCCCCAAGTTTTCTTGCGTTTTCGCGCGAAACGGAGCATGCTTTTACCGGACCGCAACATATTGGCGAAAACGCTGTTTATAGAGTTGAAGGCCGGCCAAAAGATCAAATGACAGAGGCCGGAAAGTGCAGAAACCGGAGGCAACTCCGGGGCTCGATCCGGGATAGAAAAGGACGGGCAGCACATGGAGGATTTCATGAAGAAGCTCTGGTTGGTTCTGTTGGCTGCGCTTGTGGTTCTGCCGTTCGCCGCTGTTCCGGCGAGCGCCCAGGTCGGAGTTGGAATCGGCGTCGGCCCCGCAGTGGTCGATCCCGGCTATTACGGGTATGACGGTCCTCCGGAATGCTCGTGGGGCTATTACCCTTATTACCCGTACGCCTGCGCGCCATACGGCTACTACGGGCCTAACTGGTTCTACGGCGGCGTCTTCATAGGCGCTGGACCGTGGTACGGGTGGGGACGGCGCGGCTGGGGCGGCTATCGCGGGGGTTACGGCTACCGGGGTGGATACGGCTATCGCGGCGGCTACGCGGGACGCGGCTACGTTGGCGGCGGACGCGGATACGTCGGCGGCGGACATGCCTACACCGGCGGTGGCGTAGCGCACGGATATAGCGGCGGCGGCTACCGCGGTGGCGGTGGTGGGGGGGGTGGATATCGCGGCGGCGGAGGCGGCGGTGGCTTCCACGGTGGTGGCGGCGGCGGTGGCTTCCATGGCGGAGGCGGCGGCGGCCACGGCGGTG
>Ga0181535_10001426_pt1 | contig 31329 bp, 28 predicted proteins | sample PEATcosm2014_Bin_44_FD_119774 | JGI IMG/M metagenome (GOLD analysis project Ga0181535, IMG submission 119774) | Peatland microbial communities from MTU Mesocosm Facility, Houghton, MI, USA - PEATcosm2014_Bin17_30_metaG | ecosystem: Environmental > Terrestrial > Soil > Wetlands > Peat | place... | reverse complement strand
TTATCAAGTTGGTTGAGGATGGCTGCGACCTTCAGCTCCATGAGCATTCCGATGCGGATGCTGCCAAACATGAGCAGAACGTCAGGAACGTCACTGGAGACGGGTCCAAAGACATCAGCAATGAAGCGGCGGATGCAGCCAGGGAACGTGCAACTTTCCATCTGATGGAAAAAGGCATGAGCAAGGCGGATGCCGAGAGGCTCGTCGAACAGCAATTAAAGAAAGTGCTGGACATCGCCGAACAAGCCCGCACAGGGCTGGCGCTCACATGGAAGCAAATGTTGGGGGCAGTTACAGCGATTTTCATCGCTGCCTCAACATTCGTTTATATTCACGACAAACCAGCCCGTGACGCCCAACAGGCGGCTCTCGCCAACCTGCGCCGCGTTCAGGCGGAAGAAGAGCAAATCGAGCAACTATCCGCCATCGTGCTTAGCAATGATGAGTTCAACATGACGACAGCCAGCCTCTTCGTTGCATCGGCGCCCATCCCCGTCATTCCCGATGAACCCATTGCTGCCGCTCCCGCGCCGTTGCCCGCTCCAATTGCAGCCGTGGCCGCGCAGCCCGTGGAAGTGCAAGAAACCAACTCCTCGGGAGATGTGACAAATGAAGTCACAACCACGGTTGAACATGCTTATCGAAGTCTTCCCCGAGAGGCACAACAGCGCATGGAGTCCTCGCCGCCGCCCAGGATTGACCATGACTACAATCATGAGAACCTGAACGATTGCTTCCATACCGATTGCCTGAAGGGCATTGACAAGCAATTCCACAAGGCCGTGAGCATCACCAACGGCGATGGGTCGGCGACCATTTCCGTCAGCGTGCCGCGCTAGGCCGCTTCTTTCAGCGGAGCTTTGCAGATAGTTACCCTCCCCCGGTGCACAATAGTTCCATAGCACCTCTCAAGACCCGTGCAGTCCGCACCGAATGCGGCCCAGCGGAAGGCATTGAAAGCGACTATCTTCATGCAACCCTCTAACCCCTTTGCCCTCAGGATTCTACAAACAACTCCAACAAAATCAACGGCTTACAACCGATCACTCTCCGCATCCCATTGAAAATAAGGAATTTCCCGCAAGATACCGGGGGGGAGGGGGGGGGGAGAATCCAAACATGCGCAACACCACCGTATCCGTCAGCGAAGAAACCTACTGCCGAGGATCGATATAGAGCACCTTCAGTCCGGCTCCTGATTCGCAGGTGAGAATATAGCAAGAGGAAAATCTCTCGCCAATTGCAAACTGCGGAACGCATCGGCCTGAGGAGAATCTCACCGGGAGCTAGACGGAATGGCATTGAATCGCAGAGACTTTATCGGCGCAATGATTGCATCCACTTCATTGGGAACACTGGGAGAATCGCTCGCAGCGGGCCAGGTGCCTTCAGCATCCGCGCAAGGCGAATGGCTGACGCGGAACGGCATGGTCGATGCGGGCGGCACGCACGAGCCGCTTATCTTTATCGTGCGCCGCGGCGGGCAGCGCACCGATGCGCTTGAAACCAGCAGGTACATGCAGAGCGAAGAGCTGATCAAGAAACTTCATCAGCAGGGAGTCGAGGTCTTTCATACCAGTCTTTACAAAGGCTTCGGAATGGCCGCTGAAAAAGAGTTGATGGAGCGGACGCGCGATGCCGTGGCCATAGCTCACCGCTACGGCATGAAGGCGGATACTTACGTTCAATGGGGCTCTCTGATGTACGAAACCTTTTTTGCTGAGGAGCCCCGCGCCGAGCAATGGATTGAGCGCGACATTGCAGGCCTTCCCATTCTGCTCACCTATGGCTACCAGCAATCCTTCCGTTACAATCCTTGTTTTTCACACCAGGAATATATCGACTATCTCAAGCGAGTTATCCACTATGCAATCGTGGATGTGAAGACAGACTTCATTCATCTGGATAACTTCGGCCTCAATGCCGAGCCCGATTCCTGCCATTGTTCCTTGTGCGTTAAAGGCTTCAGAAACTTCCTGAATAAGAAATACAGTGCAAAGCGATTGCGCGAGCGCTTTGGCTTTGAAAATATTTCGTTCGTCAATCCGCCGCAATGGAACCGGAACAACCGGCCGGAGAACATGGAAATTATTTACGATCCTGCATTCCAGGAGTGGGCCGATTTCCGTTGCCAGTTGATGGCCGATTCCTTGCAACAGATTTCCGAATACGCCAAATCTCTCAATCCTGAAGTTGCAATGGAGATCAATCCCGGAGGATTAAACGGCGAAAATCACGCATGGTTGGCGGGCGTCGACCACTCCAGACTCTTGAAGTTTACTGAGTGTTTCTGGAGCGAAGAAGCCAATCCGCAGGCTTTCCACTCCGACGGACGGCTGGTTTCAAAGATTCGCAGTTACAAGTTGGCGCGTGCCTATAACAATGTTGTGTTGACGAGCGATCTTGCCAACCACCCCGTCGCGCTGGGTGAAACGCTGGCCTTCAACCAGACCATAGGAAGCATTGGACTCGACGAAATTCTGCCGGCGACCGAGAAGTATATCGACTTTTACCGCAAGAACCGGGGTTTGTATCTGGAAAGCGAAGATGTGGCGCCAGTCGCGCTGTTCCGCTCCTACGCTTCCCTCACCTATCACGGGGCTCATGCGCAACTGAGCGCGATTTTGACGGAACAGGCGCTCATTCAATCGCGCATTCCATTCGTTCTCGCCTTCGACGAGCATCTACAGAATCTTTCCGCATACAAGGTTCTCATTCTTCCCAACTCCGAATGCCTTTCCGACGAGCAGATCGCTCTGATCCGCCGCTATGTGGAAAGTGGTGGAGGTTTGGTGGTGACCGAGCAGTCCGGACTCTACGACGAGTGGAGACGAACGCGCGTGCAACCGGGACTGAGCGGCTTGGTGGAGGGCCAGATATCCGGAACGGATTATCAGGAAAGAGTGGAATCCGAATTAAGCACGCCAACGACCGCGGTACGCAAGCACGCTGGCCGTGGAAGAGTTGCTTACCTTCCATCGATCGTATTTGACGGAGCGTTGCCGTCGCCCGAGCCGTACTTTACCATCACCAATCGTTTCTGGAAGCGCCCGAAGAACTGGCAGGTGATGATCGATGCAGTGAATTGGGCGGCCGGCGATCCACTTCCATTCGCGGTCGAAGGCCCTGAATATATGGCGGCAAACTACACCTTCCAGCCGCGCCATCAGCGTTATCTCGTCCACCTGGTAAATTACAACGCAACCAACATTCCGCTCATTAAGGATGTGCAGGTGCGGATCGCATTGCCGGATGGAAAGCGTCCATCGACAATAACGCTGCATGCCCCAGACTCGGGGGACGCACGCAAACTCAACTTCACCAACGAAGGCGCTCGCACCCGGTTTACCGTGCCGGAAATGTCGGCATATGCACTGATTGCCATTGAACTGTAGGCGGGAAACAGCGGTAGGGTGCGGACGGATTGAAGCTGACTCGGGTGAGCGTTGATTTTATGGAGCGGGAGACCGGGATCGAACCGGCGACATTCAGCTTGGGAAGCTGACGTTCTGCCACTGAACTACTCCCGCATCCTATTTACAATGAACAACTTGAATCTTGAAATGGAGACATGAAACACCATATAACACCACAGATGCTACAATAGCCAAATCGACAGCTTCACCGGCGAGGGTGAGATGAGGGTCAGCAGGCAGAGGTATCAAACTGGTAGTGTTCGTAGGGTCTCCCGTTCCCACGGTTTTGCGTGGGAGTTCCGCTTTTATTGTACGGAATCTGACGGCATCCGTCGACTCAAAACCCAAACCTTTGACTCGGTAATGTACCCCACTGAACGCGATGTGCGTATCGCCATTCAAGGTCAACTAGCTGCCCTTAATGCCGATTCATTGGGCGGCAGGGTAAACGTCAATTTCGGGATGCTCATCGACCGCTACCTCAAGGAGGAGTTTCTTAAGCTTCGTCACTCCACTCAGACAACGAATAAGAGTCTCATCGAGCTACACGTCCGCCCCAAATGGGGTGAGCACCGACTCGCCGACATCACTGCGATCAAAGTCAAACAGTGGATCGATTCGCTGTCTTTCGGGCCAGCCTCTAAGGCCAGAACAAGGAACATGATCTCTAAACTGTTGGATCTCGCTCAGCTCTGGGAATATCTCCCGGTACAGCGGAACCCCATGGAACTGGTCAAGGTCAAAGGTTCAACTAAGCGGCAGAAACCCATCGTCATCATCACACCCGAGCAGTTCAAGGAAATTGTTGAGGCACTTCCGGAGCCATATGACTTGATGGTGCTCGTTTGCGGCTGCCTCGGACTTCGAGTGAGCGAGACCTCGGCTCTCAAGTGGTCAGACTTCAATTGGGAGGCGAGTACGCTGGCGACCAACCGCGTGTTCACGCATGGAAAGATCCAGAATCTGCCGAAAACAGACTCTTCTGGTGCGGAACTGCCCGTGTACGGCAAGCTCGCAGAGGTCCTCAAAGATTGGCGCTCCCGCAAGACCCATGAGTTTGAATACGTGTTCGCCAACCCGAAGACCGGAAGTCCGTACAGCGACTCTACAATTTTGACACGCTACCTCAAGCCTGCGGCAGCAAGGACCGGAGTGAAGGGACTTGGCTGGCATACTTTTCGGCACAGCTACAAGTCTTGGATGGCCACGGCGAAGATCAGCAATGCCCACATGAAAGACCTCATGAGGCATAGCGCCATTAGCACAACAATGGATGTCTACGGAAATACGCTAACGCCGGAGTTGAGAGCGGCCAACTCACTGGTCGCAGGTCAACTGGTCCCGGAAAATATGCTCACAAAGTAACGGGTCTTATCAATGCAGCGAAGGCGATAGGTTTCCCCATCGCCTTCGCTTTCGCCCGTCTTACGATCAGGCCGCCACGTCCATATCGTCCCGCATCCACGCTTCCAGGGTTGGCCGGTAGAAACGCCACAGGGACCCCAGTCGCTTGTGCGGAATGTGAAGGATCGCAGCACGGCGCTTAAGGGTGACCGGATGGCACTTTAGGTATCCAGCGGCTTCCTCGAGCGTCAAGACATCATCTAGGTCAGATGATGGCGTGCTTGCACATTGTTGATTCTGTTTTTGTTCTTTTTGCCTGGTATCGAGGTTGAATGGATTTATATATGTAGAAATTACTGGATAGGTTGATTAACTCGATGTTTCTTTGCGGCTCCGCTCACCCTTTTTGACGCCCCGGGAACCCTGAAACGGCCTCTGCGCCAGAGGCGCGGCGGCCCAAAACTGCCCGAATCCGTCCCCGCTATACCCCGTAAATCTCGACCTCTTATAACGGGGCAACATTCTGTATTTGAGAGGTAGGGGAAGGCTATTTCCCTACCTACCCTTGACACTTATAGACTGAAATCGGGGTATAACGGGGACTTAGACAAACACATCCAAAACACAATATTTGTACTCCATATGCCTTCGAATGTCCCCGATATACCCCGTAGAATCCGGGCTGGAATTACTCGAAAGTGCCTCCGTGACCGAAATCCGTTCGGAATAGGCCGACGCAACAGATAGGCTTCCAGGCCAGACTCATCCATGAAGAGAAGCCTGTGGCTGGCACCGCCACGCCGAACAGGCATCCGAACTGCTGCCACGGGTCCATGTAATCCAGGTGCGAGACGTGACGTTATTTTTGTTCTTCCAAAGTATTTCAAGCAAATGCTGAGGCAGGCCCTAACATACCCTGTCGGCGTCGTCATCGTCTCCGGACCTCAACAAAAGTGCCATAGATGGCATTCTTTGAAGACGTATCCGAGGAAGGGATGGCTTTACCTCCGAAGGGAGTGCTGTCGTAGACAACCAGCAGCTTACCCGGCTCTACTTCGATCAGGTCAGTGTAATGGGTGCTATTACCGTCGGCGATTGGCGTCACGTTCGTCCACTTCTTTCCTTCGTTGGAGCTGAACATGATGGTTACGGGGCCGGGCCGACCGTACGTGCCTGCCAACAGCCCGTCACTCATTAGCCTTAGGTGGGGTGCTACACCTTTGAAGCCGCTTGATACAGGCGCGGTCCACGTCTTGCCGTCGTCCACGGACCAAGCCTCGCCCATGTAGTCATCGCTGCCAGTTCGAAAAAGGCAATACAAGCCGTCTTTCGATAACCGAACCAGCGCGGCTTCATTCGGTCCCTCTTTTCCCATCCAGGGCCAGGGCGCCTTATCGAGCTGAACTGCGGCAATAGTCCCATATTCTTCCCAACTCCGGCCCTGGTCGGTCGAACGAATCAACACCAGCCGCCGTTGCCGCGGATCTCGTTCTGTCAAGTAATAGAATGTGGTCAGCCATTCGCCGCCCGGACCGTCGACAATCGCACCCCACGGGTTGGCCTCATAAACTTCATTGAGCTTTGTTGCGTCTTTTCTCCCCGTAGCCATCACGGTGGGCGGGATGGAAAGAGCAGGATCGGACAGATGAATTCTCGCATCTCTGATTTGATCAAGTTCCATTCCACCCCGCGAAAACTTCGTCAGTGCGGCATGAAAATACGTAGCCTGGCCGGGAGAGTCTGCCTCTAGCGAGTCGTAGCCAGCGCCTAGCGCCCAGATTGTCCCGTCGTCGCGAGCAACTTGAGTGTACGCGGCATCCACGTTGGCGCCTGCTCCCATCGTATAGCGCCGACTCCATGTCTGCCCTCCGTCCTTCGAAATGCTATAGGCAGAAAACTCTCCTTCAGGGTTCGCGTCGTCCCCACTCATCCGCATGGTTGCGAGTATTTCGCCCGTAGAGAACCGATGCACTGTCGAGAACCAACATTGGTTGATGGAAGAAGCTGCGATTTCCACGGCCTTCCCCACCTGGACCGTAAGTTCATTCGACCGGTCTGTCTGTCCGTGGCACAAAGTGGGAATCAAATGGGTCGCAAACATAACGACAAACAAGAACTCCAAACAGCGTAGCGAATTTCGTCCTCGACCCGCACAAACCCTTGCTTTCATTGCTCCCCCATTCGAACAGGGGCAGCACGCTCTCTGAATCGTCTGTGAGAGCCTCACTGCTCCTGCCAAGGTTACGGCGATGAATCAGAACTTCAGCTTCAGCGCCACCTGTCCGACACCCGAATTACTTGCTGCGCCCTCGATCGGCCCCGGTATTTCTGAACCAGTTGGATTGTTAGTGTTGTGCGGCATCGCATAGTGCCTCCGCAGTATTAGACCAAATAAGCCACAACCTCAGCCTTGCCCGTGGCGCCCTTCAGGATGATCGAATCTCCCTCAACGCCGGGATGCGCTTGCCCATTAATCTGGACGCGCTCGATTCTCTTCCCGTCCGGCAGGCGCAGGCGGAGGCGCACTGGCGTCGCCCCAATCCGCTCCGGGAACTGAATGTGAGCTTTTATCAAGCGCGCTTCAATGTCGGACCTGACCTCCAAAGAGAGCGCCCCATACCAGGTTGGGGCTTCGGTGATGGTCAACACCTTCCCTTGCTCCATCCAGCGCCGGGGAGTCCCTTGCAGCAGATAGAGGCCTCCGTCTCGTTCTTGGATCATCATCGTACGAAACATACGGATGAGACTCGCGATCGAATGCACGTGGGGCTGCGTGTTGCTCCGCCACTCGGAAGTGGTAAGCGTTTGGTGCGAGATGTTAGCTGCCAGCAAGGTATAGAAAATCCGCAGGAAGTCCTCAACTCGCCCCAGCTCCAGCAGAACGATCGCCAGGTCCTGGCTGTAGAACATGGCGCCGTCCGTCGGTAGTTTGCCGCCGGCGGCCGCCTCTTCCAGGCTGCCATGATGGGTTCGATCGATGATCCACCTGATGACCTGCTGAATGCGCTGATCGTCGCGGGGCAGTACGCCGCCGTAAGCAAGGTTGATGGGGCCGACGACATCGTACAAGTAGCGGTTCATATACTTCGGCGCATTCAGATTCCAGGGAATATACCAGGGATCCTGCGATTTATCCGTCAAGCGGTCGATGGCGGCAACGATGTCATTACGATAGAGTTCCGCCTCTCTCAGCAAAGGCTCACCCCCCGCATGACCGCATTCCGCCAACAGTTCACCCATGCCATGCAGCCCCATGTAGCTGATGGCGTCTGCGTAAGTGAAATAGCCTTCTCCACTCAAATCGCTCTCATCTGGCATGTCGCAGACGAACTTGCCGTAAAGCAGACCGGCGCAAAGGTTATCGGCCTTCTCCAGGGAGAATCGCCGCTCCCGCTGAATCCATTCACATCCATCCAGAATCTTTTGCTTGTATTTGTCGATCCAGCCGAGGTCGTGGGTAAGTCGGGCATGCTCGGCCATGGCCCACAGCGCCCAGCCATTACAGGCGACCAGGAGGCACTGCTGCCATCGCGCTCCGTGTTCGTCACATCGGAGAAACACCCTTCGTGCGTTCGTGTGCTGGCAGGCTTGCGCTGTCCCTGCCTCGCAAAAACCGTATCCAGCAAGCGCTCCGAAGTTCGGTGGTCGCCCATGAGGTCGAGGGCGTAAGACCACTTCATGCTGGAGTCGTCCCATTGGCAGCGGTAACAAACGGAATCAAACACAATGTACTGGCCATTCCAGCGCTTGGTAAGGAAATAACCATCGAGCATGGCTTTGTTAACGATGTTGTTCAAGACTTGGTCCGGCGTCAAGAACCGCTGCACCGAACCACTGAGGGCACTCCAGGTGGCCCTCGCTGCTTCCAGAGCCCTGTCCGGGGATCGCTTTGAGATTTCATCCGCCACGGTCGCTTGCGGGTTGGGTCCCCAGTGGATTGCGCCAGGGAAGTCGAACCGCCGGTTGAATGCGATCCGCACGGTCTGGGCCGCCCCAATTTTGCCCTCGACGGCAAGCACGTTGAACAGGCCGGCATAACTCTGTAGGAATATGAGATCATCTTGTTCCGCCGCGGCCTGCTCTCCGGCCGGGAAGACCGGATAAAACTGCGCCGCGAACTTTTCCGGAACCTGCGCCGAGAAAAGGGCGCTGCCCTTTTCCAGCACTGTTCCACCGTTATAGGTAAGGTCACTTTTCAGCAGCGCCTTCCTCTCATCTCCCATCAGCGCGGCGAGCAACGTCAGCGGGTTTGCCGCCTGGCTGTGGTTGATTACTTCCAATACCGCCCAGCCCAGCGTGCTCTCCAGTCCCGATTGGTAGCCGGTCCCTTTCAAGGGCTCGGAGAACGCCTTTTCGCGGATTTCCAGGTGGCCGTAACTCCATTGTGTGATGACAATGGGGAAGTAATCGTGTTCCAGGGACTGCCGCGCGGGCTCCCCCGCGCCGATAGGCACAACCTCACCCTCCGCAAAGAGCGCAAATACCAGTGAGTTTCGAGCATAACGCGTTCCTGGGATGTGGAGGCCGCCCAAGAGGTCATTGGCGTACAACAACTCGCCATTGGGCGATACCGCAATCTCCGCGGGGTCCGCCGGCAACCCAATCGTGGTAAATATAGTGGGGTCGGCATACTGCCCCAGATACCATTGGTAACTTGCCTCCTGGCCCACAGGAGGCGGGAACGCCGCACGCGCCGGCGGTGGAACTGTGTTCTCCTGCGCCAAACCCGCACTGCCCTGGTGGTTCCCCGGCCACATTGCGGTGACGCCTGTCGCCGCTATTGATGAAAGGAAGACCCGGCGACTAAGAAGCGTCACGCCTGTGCGCCTGCGTTCTCCTTGTTTCCCTTTCCCCACTTCGTGATCCATGTTCTTACCTCTCTCTCAGTCTTCTCTCAGCATCATGTTGCCCTTTACCGGTTAATGGTGATTCACACGCCCTTGCAGTTATTGCGAATAAATCATAACCCTGCTCCCGGCTACGGCTATCTTTCAATTGAACAAGTACTTGCGCAAACTGCCGTCGCCTCGACCCAAAATGCGCATAATCTGCCGGCAATACCGTCCTGGAGCGCAGCTTCTTGTCAAGAAACTCGAATGAAAACACCAGCCCCGGTGCAGTCCATTCAAATGGTTCATAGACCGACTGAGAAAGCGCGTCTTTGTCCTGATTCACCCCCTGGCCGCCCACACCCAACCCTGATGCATACCCCTGCATCCTCGAAGTGAGCGCGCTAGCAGTTAGCATTCCCGTTCCCTGCAAAAAACTCTCCGGTCCATTCCTGGCATTTCATCCCTCCGACTCTTCTATTCCAGAAATCGGTGCATCGTCTGAAAATGAATCTTGCACGCTTGGCCAGCACCATAACAATTCATCCTGCCGGGAGCTGCCTATCGCTATGCCCAGTAGGCGAGCAGGTTCACCCGGCCCGCATGCAACCTAATCAAACTACACCCTGCTGCAGTCGGTGGAGTCGAGTCCTCCCTAAATGATTATCACTTCCGACTAATACCTACATTCCCGCCTTCCATTGTCAGATCGCAGTTTGGTGCGATAACGACTTCCGAATCCGTCATTTCGTTTCCTGCGTAATAGGGGCAGCTTACGTCATTAAGGACGACTGCTTTTTTAGGGCCTTCTTCACGCTGCATAATGGACGACGAACTAAACGTGTTCCTAATAATCGACAGTTCAGATGCCCGATTGGCGAAGATAGCCGAACCATAAGACCGACTAAATCTGTTGCCGGAAATGCTTATGCGCTCGTTAATGCGCTCTCCTGTTGCACCTGCATTCTCGAATTCACCTGCTATATCGACTGTGATAGCGCCTCGACGGCCTGCACATTGGCCAAAGTAGTTGTAGTCGAAGGAATTACCCTCAATTTCTACGTTTCTTACAACCGGCCCCTCCATCCACCAAGCATCGGGCGCCAGCAGAATGGCCGCCAAAGACTGGCCAAAGAAAGTATTATTCATGATCTTAATGTTGTTGTGCGCCACAATCCCACACGCGCGGTTTCCGTTGAACTCGCAATTCGCGACGATGGAATTTGTATCGTTCTGCGAATCGCAGAGTATTATTCCCTCTTTTACGGAGACAGATTTCTCAACCCTGACTACGGCTTGTCCCGACACGATGTGAGATCCACTCACCACAGCACTCCCTAACACATTGAGGGTCTTTGCATCGCACAAATCGACGGTTATGCCCTTACCCGACAACCGCCTCAACTCCCAATGCTCGGGGTATCTTCCCGCAACTACCCAGGTATTCCGATCAATCACTTGAACGATCCGCCCAAAGGTGGAACATATGTTGATTGCGCCATCTCCCATACCCTGGAATTTGCAATCCATGATTTCTATGTTTCCCCTGCAATCGGTCAAATGAACTCCATTGGCGTTCAGTGATAACATGCGCCCCGAGTCTGCCCTTGGCAGGATTCTTAACCGACTGAAATGCATTCCCGATCCCGCAATCGCGATAATCCCCGTCCCCGGCGCAGCGTGCAGCGTGACTTCCTCAAACCTGACCTCATTACACCGTGCGAGAACAAAAATAGGTGAGTTATTAACACGATGCCTCAGGACTACGGTTGTCCCTGCTCGAAGGTTAATCGGCACACTCATGTCGATCCTCAGGACCTGGGGGCGAAGCAGTCTCACCGCTCGGACATGTCCGTAGAGATCCAACCCATTGATACTTGGAAGCCCCAACGCTCTGTCATATTCACTAATCGCCTCGATAGACTCCTCTCCGGTGACCGGGTATTCTGCATCCACTTTGACTTCGAACCACTTTAAACCAGCCTCAAGTACAACGCCCTGGGAAAATGGCGGTCGGGACCAGTCGATCCTAAGGTCTCTCACTGTCACCTGTTCGCAATCCTCTATACGGAATGGATGCGTATTCCCCTCGAACAAAAGCAGTGATCCATTCCCCTCGATTCTCAAATCAAAACAGTTTCTTATCTTGAACAACCAATCGCTGGCCTCACAAAACCGGTAGGTCCCGGGAGAAATACTGAGACGGCCATGCCTTTGAGGAAGTGCTCGAATTGCGTCAAGAAATGCACTCGTCGAATCGGCCGACCCCGTAGGATCAGCACCATGGACGATTACCCGTTCTTGTTGAACGCTAGCTCTTGCTTGTAACAACTGTGAGCTTAAGCCGACCAGCAGCGCATTCTGTACGAAATTACGTCGGTTCATAGACTTTCCTAGTTAACGCCGACATTTCATGCGATAAGTTTGTTTTTGTTAACAGATCGTATCTCAGGTTACTTGCTGGCCGATATTGCGCACGCATTATTGTCGATGGGCCATGACCGTGTCACAATTGTGCTGAGTTGGTATCGACATCGTTACAAGGACAAATACTGCGACACATATCACTCCAACGAGGCACATTCTGTCGAAGTGAAGCACCCCCTTCTGGTTGTTGAGACTCTGAAGAGGCGTGACATCGAAGTGACGAGTCTAATAGCGACTCGAGTTCGGCGCCAAATTCTCGCACAAAGGGTCTTCTCTACCATCCGACCATATCCAGATCTCGCAAAAGGCCGAAGCCTTAGTGCTCGTTCAGCCACTTAAAAGGGGAATCGGCAACTCGCAAGTGGAGAATGTGATCAGATGTTCTTCCTTTGCGGAACGATTTCCCTCGAAACGCATGCAGCCAACATTGTTGAGGAAGATGGCGTCTTCTTTGTGAGCTGCGTCCGCCATTTCGGACGAGTCCTTGAACGTGTTGCGCATGAGCGACAGCCCCGAAGTCCGGGCAGCGAAGATGGCGCAGCCGCAGGACTTTGTGAACTGGTTGTCGTGGATCGAGATGTTGCGATAGACGCGGCCAGGCGACGTGTCGAGGACGCGCGCATCTGCGACAGTATCGATGGTGATCGCACCCCGGCGAAATTCCATATTGCCGTAATAGTTGAACTCAAAGCGGTTCTCGTAGATCTCAATGTCGCGAATCAGCGGCCCCTCCACCCAGCGACTGGTATCGGTGCTGAGAAGAATTGCCGGCAGGGACTGGCCGTAGAACCGGTTCCTGTAGATACTGGCGTCATTGTGAACCAGAATCGCCCGTGCACGGTTTCCGCCAAAATTGCAATCGTGGATTATCGTGGTGGCGCCTTTTCTCGCGTCGCATGCGACAAGCCCTTCGGGCCGGATCGAGCGATCCGTCTCAACAAGTTGGACATTGATGATTCCGTCTGTTTGCTTACCGGATGGAGGGAGGACGCGAGCGTGTCCCTCAAGAGCCTGCGTCGCCGGGTCCACAATTTCTAAGAGCGTGCCCGGCCTTGGAAGGTACTCTGAGTCCAACTTCCATTGCAGGGCAGAGGGGGAATCGGTGGAACTAGTGATTTTGTAATACGTCGACTTGATGTTGATCGCGTCATCCCCCATTCCCTCGAATTCACAGTTGGAAAAGCTGATGGCGCCAGAACAGTCGGACAGATGCACGGCATCGGCGTTCAGAGACAGCAAGCGGTCCGTACCCGGAGTGGGAAGCACTCTTAGCTTGTTGAACTCGAATCTGCTCCCCGAATTCGCAAGAATGCCCATTCCAGGAGATGCGTGAAGGGTGACCCCATCGAACTGGACGTCGTGGCATTGGATCATCTCGAATACGTTTGAGCCATAGACCGGATGGCGCAGCACGACCGTGGCGCTTCTGTGAAAAGCAATGGGGTGCTCCATTTCGATACGAAGCGTCTGCTCTGTGACGAGAGAAACGGACTTGATCCCGTAGTATTGATCGACACCATTGCGCGAGGGCAGGCGCAGATCGCGATCGTATTCGCCAATGGTTTCTATGGGTTCTTTTCCCGTCACGGGATACTGCGGATCGATCTTGACCGTGAATTCACGATCTGCGACCTGCTGAACGATTCCCTGGGAAAATGGCGGCCGAGTCCAGTCCACCGTGATGCCTGAGATTGCGATCCTGCTGCAATCTTCAAAGAGAAACGCAGGTGTATTCCCGGAGAATAGAAAAACTGCGCCCGCGCCTTCGATCACAAGGCCATTGGTCTTCCTGAAGTGGAAAATCGGCTCGAGGGAAGCGTTGAAACGATATCTCCCCGCTGGCACACGTAGCCGCGCATCCGTGGACGGCAGGGTTGCGAGAGCTTTCCGAAATGCCGCAGTCGAATCTTGGACCCCCGATGGGTCGGCGCCTGGTATGGGAGCCAGCGCTGGGCTGGCTGCGGCTCCCTGTTTGGTTTGCCAGGCTGCGAAAAGGCCCGCGCCTAAGGCACCCTCAATGAAATGTCGTCTGTGCAATTCGCCCTCGATGTGCCCACATGATCTTAAGGTTGAATGAACGCCGAAGCAGCCGTAGTCCGGTATCGCGAGCTGGATGAGATCCCGCGTGCGCTTGCTCCTGGCACGCTTGCGCTCAACGCGAGACTGGCTGCGCTGGATTTTAGACTGCTGGCTTTCCGGTAGGTAGTGCTTCCGGCGAAGAAAACCTTCGCCGGAAGCATGGTTGAAGGGTTAGAAGTAAATCTTCCCACCAAATTGGACCTGCCGCGGTGAGTTGACCTGGTATGCGTAGACTGTCCCAAAACTCCCACCATCGACTGTTGAAACCGGGGCCGGGAATTGTGGATGGTTGAGCGCGTTGAAGGCCTCGACGCGGAACTCGAACCGCACCCCTTCGCGAAGGGCACTGAGGTTGAACGATTTGAACACACCCAGACTGGCGGTATTGATGCCAGGCGCCCTCACGCTACCATCGTACCGGGGGGAGTTCTCCACGGTGCTGCTTGGAGCCGTGAAACTCGGCGAGGCCACTGCAATCGTACTCGCATTAGCCGCGAAGTAATTGTCTCCCGGCTTCTTAAAGGATCTGTTCTTCTTGAGGACGCCGGTGAGCGACGGACGCAGCCCGAAGGTCGGAATCGGCGTGCCATTCTGCTGCGTCAGTGCAGTCGGGAAGCCACTTTCGAAGTTCCACATTCCGCTGGTATTCCAACCTCCCAGCACCGCGTCTACGAAAGGATTAACCGAACCGCCAAAATCGCGCCCGCGCCCAAACGGTAACGCGTAGGTGTAGGCGAAGGTCAGGTTCTGCGGTATATCGAATCCAGAGAGAGACTTCTCTAAGTGCTGATTGTTTGGATCGACGGGGCCGTTGTTATCACCATGACCGAAGTCAGCGCTGCCGTCGATTTCAGAGCTATCATCGATCGACTTGGACCAGGTGTACGCCACGTGGCCTTCGAGACCATGAGTAATTCGCTTCTGGAAGGTAGCCTGGAACGCGTGATACCACGAGGCCCCGTACGGTGCGTTGAGAGAGCTGATGTATCCGTACTGCGGGAAGGGAATAGCTAAGTAAAAGTTAGGCAAGGTCGCTTGGCAGAAAAAGTTGCCATCCATGCATCCTTGCGCCGTGGGCGCGCCCAAAAATGGGTTGGGCGAGGTTCCATTGTTAAGAGCCTCATTCTGCGCGGGGGTATTTGCCAGAGCAATTGAGTCCGGCAGGTTAGTGATGGCCTCGGCCATCGAATCGTAGAGATGCGTGCCTTTTGTTCCAACGTAGAAAAGGGAGAGGACTGATTTCATGGGCAGATCGTGCTGAACGCCCAGAGTGAAGGTTTGAGTGTAGGGGATCTGCGGGTTCCGTAGAGCGATCTCCGTGCCCAGACCCGCCCACGCCAGAGGCGAGGGATCATTACCAGCCGGCACCAGAATGCCGCCCGGGAATGGGTTGCTGAAGCGCGCAGATGGCTGGGCGCCGTCGTAGCCCGGAATTCCATTATACAAATACGTCGGAAGGCCGGAGTAGGAATTCGCTCCCGCCGAGTTGCCGCTGGTACCGCCAGCAGCCGCACCAATCGAGGGCGCGAAATAGATCCCATAGCCGCCCCGTACAACTGTCTTGCTATTAATTTGGTAGGCAAATCCGAATCTGGGTTCGATGTTGTTATAGCTCGTGTCAATGGGGCGCCGCTCTCCAGCCATCACGCTCGCAAACTCGACAGCACCCTTACTAGCACTTGGGAAATAGCTCGCATAGGGCGAAGGAGCATTGGGATCGAACCATTGGATATTGTTGTTGGCCTCGGTCTCAGGAACCTGAATCTCATAACGGAGTCCGAGATCCAGAGTCAACTTGGGTAAGATGCGCCACGTATCCTGAACAAAGAGATCATAGTCAGGCTGCGATGTATTGAGTTGCTCGTAGTCCTGGTAATTGGCGCCGTTGAGCGGACTTCCGATCATAAGGCTGGCGAGAGAGTTGCCCCCTCCGGCGCCCGTGTTTTGATCCGGCGCGGTTCCGGCATTGTTGAAGCTGTATTCGCCTGCCGGCACACCCGGTTCCAAGAAGCGATAGGTTATATACCGAAAGTCCCCACCGAACTTGATCTCGTGTTTTCCCTTGGTAATATCGAGGCTGCCGCCCATTTGCCATGTCATAAAGGTCATGTTCCAGAGGGCCCAGACCTTGCTTCCGATCTGCCCCAATCCGGGACCAGCGTAGCTGATGAAGGGTGCGGCCTTGTAGCCCGTGGAATTAATATAGCTGGGCATTCCCAGATCGGTAACCGGGTCGAAGTCGGGAAACTCAGAAGCGACGATACCGGGAGCTATGGGGTGGCTGGAAGTCGCTCCTCCTTGAATGAGCAAGAGCGTGTTCGAATTGAGAGCGCGCGAGTAATTCAGCGCCAAATGGTCGGTCTTCCAAGTGTTGGGTCCATTGCTGCAGGGATCCCAGACTCCGGGCAGGCAACCGGGCGCGGTGTTACCCCCCCAACCATATGAGTACTTCACGATCAGATTGTCGCTGGCCGTAAAGCGCTGGTCCAGGCGAAGATCGACTTCATTGTTTGCGGCAGTCCCATGCGTGACCGCGTAGTAGTTGACGGCGTTCTCCGCGGCGCCCGTAATATTTGGGGTTGGAAATGCGGTGTTCATGACGATTTTGGCGCTCGGATCGATGATGTTTCCCGCTCCGGAAGGCAGGGTGATCGGGCCGTTTTCGAGGGGGTTGGGGCCAGGACTGACATACTTGGCCAGGTTGTTGTAAGGAATATAGTTCTGATCTTGCACATCCCCGTTGGGGTTCGAGGCGGTCACAATAGTGTTGGCCGTATACGGATCATAGAGTTGGCCAAAATTGGCCACCGGATTTACATCTTGGCATAGGCCGTTGACACCGAAGCCCGTTTGACAGATCTCCCCGAAGTCGCCTGCGCGTTCGGCCGCGCTGGGCACCCAGCTATAGCTGGAATTGGCACTTCGCGCACGAGAACCGTTGAAGACGGCAAAGAAAAACGTCTTGTCCTTCTTGATCGGGCCGCCGGCGACAACCCCAAAGGTGTTCGTATTCGACGGCTGGTTCTTCACACCGTTTGCATTGTTGGAATAGCTGTTGGCGTTAAATGAGTTGTTCTGATCGAAATCGTACACCGTGCCGTGAAACTGGTTCGATCCTGAACGGGTAACGATATTGATACTCGTACCGGCGGAGAAGCCTGAATCAGCGCGAATGACACCCTGCTGAACCTTAAATTCCGCGGTAGCATCTGGTGTAGGAATATAGAGAACCCTTACTATACCGGGGTTGGGGTCGGTTTGGCTGGTGACGACGCCATCTACAAACAACGCAGCCGAGGCGCCGCGCTGGCCGTCGGAAATGAAGTTTAGATCGTTTCCATAACTGCCGGTAGCTTGCAGGGTTGCGCCCTGAGATGGGGTAACGCCTGGGGTGAGATAGACCAGGTTGGTGATGTCGCGTCCCACCAGCGGGAGATCATTCACGAATTGGCGATCTATTACGACGCCTAGGGTGGCGTCTTGTGTCTGCAACAGAGGCGCTTCGCTGGTTACGTCGATAGTTTCGCTGGCATTTCCTACCGTCAATTGAACGTTGCGCGATGTATTCTCATTGACTTCAATCAGAACACCCGTGAGGCTGAAAGCTTCAAACCCCTCCTTCTTGACCTTGAGCTTGTAATTGCCGGGGGCCAGATCGCGAATGATATAGCGGCCCTGTCCGTCGCTGACTGAGGTGTACGTGTACCCTTTGTCCACGTCCGTCAGCACTGCGTCTGCGCCCACAACCACGGCCCCACCCGGATCCGTGATCAAGCCGGTTAGCGAGCCCGCGAGACTCTGCGCGCCAAGCCGCGCTGTTCCGCCAAAGGTGAGGGTCAGAAGTATTGCTGTTAGAAAGAAAACTAAATTCTTGTGAGCATGAACTAGAACTTGCTGATGTTTCAATGTTGCCTCCTCCTTGAGGTATTTCCCGTCGTTCAGTTTGTGTCTATTGTTTGCTTCGGTCTTGAGATGGATCAAAATGCCTTACCACTTCTGATCGAAACAACTGAAGTTGTGTGAGAGTTGCTTCGAGACTACGCGGCAATTTACTGAGAGCCTCGGCTCTAACTTGTGGAGTGGTCTCTGGATTCTGGATCAGCTGAAGTTGGTCGTCGATCTTATCCATTCCAGCAAAGAATTCATTAAAGGTGACTTCATGAGGAGTCGAGCCATTTGCCGCAGCGCGGCTGTCTGGCGAAAATGCCCCACTGTTTAGAGATAAGCCAAGCTCCTCCGCCGACATTCTGAGGTTCGATTCGAGCAACTCAACATGTCCAGTACTTATCCCCTTGAGCGTGGCCCGGGCTTCCGGCGATAAAGTTCGAATGTTTAACTCGGTGAACCGGTTATTTAAGTCAATCAACTCTAGGTCCTCGATATAAGCCTTATTCCAAGAGTCGACAAAACGGGCCGAAAGTTGCCGAGTGACAATGGGCGTCTTTGGGGTCGGTTCAGGAGGCGATTGCTGTATCTCAACTTCCAGGTATGGCCTATCTTTCGTCAGCTCCCGGTAAAGTTCGTCGCTCCGTTCTTCGGTTGAAGCGACCATGCGAAGAAGAAGTTTGCCATCATCCGAGGGGGACAGTTCAATAATGTCGGGCCGTTTGACGCCGAGATCTTCCAATGCCTTCAGGGTTAGCACCTCTTCGGAGTACAGATTTTCGTGAGCTTCCAAGTCATCGGCACTTTCGTGAGCACTAGTGTCATTGGAAGCGAGGAGGCGCTCATCTGGGTTAAAGTCGGAAAGGGGCACTTCTTCCGTCTTCAGAACTTCATTGTGTAGCGACAGACTGATCTCGCTCCTACCCTTACCGGATTCAAGTGTCAGTCGCTGCATATATGGTTCGAATGTCGCTACATCGACCAACAGAGACATTTCAACTGCATGGCCCTGTATCTGCCGTTGTGCGGTCAAGAGGACATACTCCTTGCCTCCTTCGACTTGGCGCCTTACCTGTAATGTGTTGTGGTTTGGACCGACGAAGCTGGCAAAGTCCTGAGCTATCTCAATCGGACGCCAGGGGCGCTTTCGTATCCAGCTTTCAAATGCCTTCGCAAGACTGGCGTTGCTGCTGGATGAAATGCAATCTACGAGGCTTAGGTTTTCCGCCGACGACGCAGGGACGGAGGAAACTCTTCTAGCTGGGCCGATCTGATAACTACGTCCAGCAGATGGGTGCCATACAGCGTATTCAATCTCGCTTCGCCCAGTTGTTACCTTGGCGCTAAATCGTTGTCCCGGACGATCATTCCATACTTCTATTTTCCTCTTTTGTGGCTTTGTGTTGCGTGTATCACCGCTGAATTGGACATTCACAACCTGGTGAAGTACCCCGTTGGTGTCCAGAATCGTTCTCTCCTCATGGGTGGTCTGGCTCAATACGCTGACTGGCTGTGGGGGCATGCTTGTCCGGGGGAGAATAAGGCTGACGGCTAATATGATGGCAACGGCTGCGGCCAGACTGCCCGCGATCCAAGGTACACGAAAGCTTGCGCGGCTCAAACCAGACTTGGATATGGTCTGGAATTCATAGGCTTGAAAACGTGCGAGCAAGCCGACCCGTGCGTCCGCCTCTTCCCGTATTCCAGGGAAGGGCGTCCGCATTAGAGAAGCAAGAGCAATTGCCTGCTCGTTAAGGTCGTTGCACCGGCTACGGCAATCCCAACAGGATTTAAGGTGCTCATGGATCCGGGCTGACCTTCGGTGGCTTGTTTCTCCATCCAGCCATGCGAGTAAACATTCATCACTGTAGTGTTTGTGGCTTGAGAAGCTCATGGCTTACGATCCTCCCTTCCGTTGAGTCGTCGTGATTCAATTTGTGAAGCCTCATTAAGCCTCTAGTCAGAAACGTATTGGCTGTCTTGATACTTATATTGAGTTCAGCCGCGATCTCACGGTACTTAAGTCCGGAAAGCCTTAGCGTAATCACCTGACGCTCTCTCGGTGTGAGGACGCTGAGCATGCGTTCTAAATCATCCTGTGGAGGTTCGGGACCGGCAATTTGCAGGGAAGAGCACATATCGGTCGCCGAGCTCTCGTCGAATTGATCGAGTCTGCGGTTTGCATTGCAGTGTTTCAAGAAAGCGTGGCGGGCAACTGTCAAGAGCCAAGGACGGGGATGCTCAATCGACTTTCCGCTCCTAAGAGACGCATACAGTTCGATGAAGGCATCCTGGACGATGTCCTCGGCCTGGCTCAGAGACGCCCCCTCGTGAATCAGGTACCGGAGCATCCCGCGACGCTGAATGTCGAAAAGCGCACTTACAAGATCTTTCGCGCAGCTCTCGTCCACAAATCACCCACTGACAGCGGTACGCCTACATGTTGTAGGGCGACTGGAATTGACTTTTTTTGTCTAGCTAGATTGTAGGGCGGTTTCGTAGGGCTTTTCCTACAGGGCCGGACGAATTATTTCACCATATTTCGTTTCCGGCTTTGGCCGCACATCGTTCCGCTGACTCTGGATTGCCAAGTCCACGCGAAAAGCCAACGTTTATTATGATTTAGCTCATGTGACTCAAGGACAGTCACTTCCACACTGGCTGGAGTGCCCGGACACTCCACTCCTGTAATGTCGCTCATTTTATGCCGCTGCTGCTGCGAGAACTCTGAGGATATCGTGCGCAGATTCCGGTTTTCGCCGTTTATGGCAGCACATAAGGCGAGGGTGGAAGGCTAGCAGGAGCAGCCGGATCAAAGTTGGTTTGGTGGTCTTTCACGGAATGGTGCCGTCCTTGCGCACCTGTTCGGGGGTGAACCTGGCAGGGTCGCAAAAGCGGCAGCTGCCGGGAGCGGCGGGAAGACACAGCGCGGCATTCTTGCACGCGCGGGCGATCAACTCGACGCCGGGGACCGAAGCGGCAAAGACCGTGCGACTGCAATAACTGCCCTCGACAGCCAGCATCAGGTGCTTGCTTCGGCCGTCGGCCTCATCCAGAGTGGTGCGCAAGATGGGCATGGTTTGAACAAAGCAGGCGGACAGTTAGTGCACTGGGCAAAGTAGATCGAGTTGCTGGCCACGTTCTCCATCACCGGCGTTATAGGTGTTCCGGGCCAGAGCGCTGCGTCAGCCGCGTCAACGGATCGAATACCTCTTCGATCGGCGCAGGCGGGACCATGGCTTTGCGTTCCGGCGCCGTATCGGAGACCTCGCCGGAGTCCGACACATATTTCATGAAGACCACCCCGAGATCGGCATGGATGGCAAAGGCCAGTTCAACCTTTACGATTCTGACGGCACGTGCATCGAACTGATGAACTTCCACGCCACGGAAAAGCCCTGCTGCTCGCCCTTCGCCGTCGACAGCCCGGACGAGTAGTTATCTCAGTGGACAAGTGTCAGCAGCAGCGCTTGGTCCGGTATTAGCGTGAGCTGAATCTTACCATTTGATACGCGAATGTGGCCTAAAGGCTTGAGACCGGAGAGTGTGATTTCGGCCGCGCTCACCTCGGTCGCGTTATTCCACTGGGGCGGCAGACTCCACCATCGCCCCCCGTATCCGTCCGCGCTGTACGCAATCTCCGAGCGTTCTTCACGCCACAGCGCCGGAACGAGAATATCGCTGCCATCGCGCACAAGGCGGCCCTGCTCGGTCATGGTGATCCGGCCGCCGCGGTCCACGCTCGTGACGATGCCGCCGGAAAAGAATGCTGTGCTCGCATCCGCGGTAAGTTCTACCTTGAGCCGCGCTTGGCGGTTCAGGAAGTACCATGGCGCCGTTTGCAGGCAGAACTCATGCAGAAAGCCCGTCAGCCGCTCGGGATCGTTCCCAACGATGTCCTCGCCGTGCATGCTGATCCCAAAGAGTTTTCCTCCCAGACCCTCGTCCACACCGCCCACATACAACGATGCGGGCCATTGCAGGTATTCACTCAGCGCCGGATGGAACCACCAGGCCATCGGTTGCAAACCCACCAGCGGATCGATGCGCTGATCGCTCTCGAATTCACTGGTCACATCCACGCCGCGGTCGCGAAGGTAGCGATAGATCTTTCGCTGGGTCTCGGTTTCCTGCTCGCGCGAGATTCCCTGCGCAGTGCATGGCTCCGTGATGTAAGCATCGATATGCACGGTACCTGCCTCTTCGATTGGCAGTAACTCGAGCAGTTTGTCCAGGCGCTTTTGTGTATAGCCAGCGTCCCACTCCCGCGTGTAGCAGACCTTGTAAGATCGTTCTCCGCCCCAGATTGCGCCTGGGAGCAGCTTGCCGTCCGAGCCGCGAATCAGCAGATCGTGGTCAACATACTCCCGCCACAAGGGACTGTTCTCATAGGCGTCGTGCAAATTGATGTGCACGCTGACCGTGGTGTTGTATTGCTTTGCCTCGCGCATCAGCCATTTCAAGCTATCGAGCGCGCTGGCATCCTGTGGCCGCTTCAACCCAGCATTTGCTTCGAAGAACGCCGGGTATTTCGAGTCGTGCCCGTCATATTGCCACCCAACCAAGTAAATGATCTTGGGTATTCCCAACGTCAGCGAATCGATCCTTTTGATGACCTCCAGCGTTTGGTCGGGACTTAGCAGTACGTCTGTTCCGCCGGATGGCTTTTTCAGCGCCACCATCACCTTCATAGTGAGAGTTTGGTCATAGCGGTGAATCCAGGGCCGCTCGGGCGTTGGCGCGGGAGCCGGCGCGGCCGTCCCCACACATGTCGCCATAAGCAGTCCCCAGAGCAGCATCGCCGTCAGGAATCTTCCTCGAAAAAGCATATACACTCCTCGCCCGTCCCCGCACTTCGTTGAGACCTTCAGCGTGCGGTTATCCAATCCTATTCCGGTAATACAGCCATACGGCTAAGCGAAGTTTTGGTCTCGGCGTCCGCGCCTGCAGGCACCCTCGCTCCGGCAACCGGTTGCCCGCCGCCTATCCAGAAATCGACTACGCCGGGCAGAAGACGCCGGACACCATCCGAGTCCACGAGACTCAGCTACCGTTCTCCCACAGCAAAGTGCACATCGAGGGATTCACCGGGATCGAGATGAATCCTCTCGAATCCGCAAAGGGCACTAATTGGGGCTCCCTCCACATTCGGGTGGCTAATGTACAGTTGAGCCACCTCGTCTCCCACCACTTTCCCCCGCGTTCGTCACTTTGGCCGAAACGTGAACCGTGCCATCGGCCGATCTAACAGCATTGGCACTCGCATCGTCGTAGCTAAAACGCGTGTAGCTCAGACCGTATCCGAAGGTGTAAAGTGGCGTGCCGGTGAAGTAGCGGTAGGTGCGGTTCTTCATCGAGTAATCGTCAAAGGGCGGCAGTTGATCGACGCCTTTAAAAAGGTCACCGGCAGCCTTCCCGCGGGATTGTTTTTGCCGCTCAGCGTCTCCGCGATTGCCGTTCCGCCTAGCTCGCCTGGGTACCATGCATCGAGAATTGCGTTCGCGTTTTTGTCGGCCCTTTTATCGCCTGCGCGCTGCCATTCAGCAGCACGTCGTCCACATGAGCCCAATACGCAGTGGCGCCTTCCATTCCGGTAAAATCGGCCCCACCATTCCAAGGGTCGTTGCCAAAGGCATCTTTCTGGGTGTTTCCTTCGCCCTGGCCGCGCCCTGGAGGGTGAGTTCCTTCACCGTGGCTGCTATCGTCTACAAGCGCGACCCAAATCAGGTTTATCCCCTTAGCCTGCCGGTCGGCCAGGTAAGTCTCAACATCCGCGTGAGAAGTTAATTGCGTGATGAGATTGTAAGCCGTATCCCCGGTAATGAAGACCGGCTTGTTTGTGAATGTGTTCACCAGGTGAGTTCTATCCGCGCTTAAAGCCCTGAACTGTCCCGTGCCGGAGACTGCGGCAGTGGTCGATTGGCCATCCGCATGGACGACCCCGGTGCAACATACCATCAGGCCAACAGCTAACAAGCCAGCTCGAACGAAAATCGAGCCACGTCTAATCATTCGCGACCGCTCCTGACTTCTCCTCAACTAGCCGTCCGCTCCTGTTGCCGCCGCCCGTAATGTGACCGATCTCACCTTCTGCGTTGTCTTTGTCGGTAGACGATAACAAACAATCTTGGACAGATGTGCTCTCATCCACGAGGGTACCCGTTAGCTGACTGGTTCCTAGATTGTAGGGCGGTTGGGAAGCGCTTTTCCTACAAAGCTGGGCGAGTTTTTTTCATCGGCCTGAAATCCGCCGAATGACACCGGATTTCTTTCCTTCGCGCTTTGCTTGGCGAACGACTCTCTCCAGAATCGTTCACTATCTCGGCTCCTGATCGAACCACCACTTTTGGCTAGTCTACAAATCTCGGGTTCATTGGCGGATCATCCCAAGATTTGCGATGCCGTTTAGAGAAAGTCGAAGAGCCGATCGGCGCGATCACGGCTGGTCAGAGAGATGAGGAAGGGTGGAAGTATGGTGTTGATTGTGGTGTTGTGCTAAAACCCTCATGGATGTTGGGGAAACACCATAACTAGCACCATCGCAAGAGTTCTCTTGTGTGCTTCTTAGTTCATTTGGGCGGATTCTTTTTATTGCAAGTTATTGATAATAAACATAATATCCACTTTGGGAAGCTGACGTTCTGCCACTGAACTACTCCCGCAACCATTGTTTAATCAATAACTTACAGAAAATACTTCACCCACAAAGCCCACAGAACGCATAGTCGCCTCGTTCAGGCTGTACGCAGCGTGGGTGAGAGTGAGGTACGGCATGACTCAAAGATACCAGAGGAGGAGCCTCCGGTGTGAAAAGCGGAGCGGGAAAAGTGACTGCGAAGAGCAACTGCACCAGGAACTCAAATAGCAGCGCGGCGTGTTCAACGAGCTCCACAAGCGCGTCGTCGCTGTTTCAAAAGGCCTTGAAAAAGCACGCCTCATAAACCCAACCAAATCAATGGACGGATCTCCCCAAAATCTGGCCGTTCCAAAACCTGTGGGTTATGGAACGCAGCGATCTTATATAATCCGCAGGTTCTTTGAAATTCGATGTGAATGCGTCAGCAAGGCAGCCGGTATGGCCTCCCGCGGTACATGCCCACCTGCTCCACTAAACGGATGCGGATGACCTGAGCGGTGGTGTTGTCGTTGCCGTCAATCTCGACCGCACGGGCTACAAGTTCGCGGGCAACTTCGTTGAGATTCTTGTTTTGAGAGACAATCTCCGCAATGGCTGCATCTTTCATTTCGTCGTGCAGACCATCGGTGGAGAGAACCAGCACATCATCCGGCTGCAGAGTCACGACGGTGGTATCCGGCGAGACAAACATCTCCGGGCCCAGAGAGCGGAGCAAAACATGACGGGATTCTGACTCGGCAATTTCGTTGGTGGAGATCAGGCCTATCTTGCGCTGTTCGTTGACCCATGTGTGGTCCTGAGTAATCTGTTTGGCCTTTCCGCTTCGAACCAGGTAGCAGCGTGAGTCGCCCACGTGGGAGACGATGGCTTGATCGTGGCGCAGGGCGCATGCAACGAGAGTGGTGGCCATTGTTTTGCCGCGGTAATTCTGCTCTAGAGTGCGATTGTGAACCGAGACGTCGGCATCCTGGATGAGTCGCGGCAGAAGACTAATCAGCATGGCGCCGGCCTGCGCTTTTTCGAACTCCTCAATCAGGACCGATACGGCAGTGGCCGAAGCTACCTCGCCCAGATCGAGACCGCCGACGCCGTCGGCAACAGTAAACAGGTAGCCGTGGGTTCGGGCCTGATTGCGTGAAGCGGCGATGAACGAGCCCATAGCATCTTCATTATTTGTGCGAACTTTGCCAAAATCGCTTGCCTCGCCGAACTGAACACTTAACATATGTACCGCCGCCTGATGCAACAACCGCCTTGACGCTGGGAAGGTTCCCTGCAGAGAGTTTGAAAAATTGACTCAGCGAAAAAACCACTGAGTGGAATCTGCTTTCTGTCCCGATGAAGAGGATTAGAGAAGATTCCACTCAGAAATTGCAGCTTGATTGTTAGAGTTGCCTGGATTCGATCAGAATCGATTTGCCCGTTTTTTTCGATGAGCGAATGAAGTAAATCGCCCCGTAAAGGCCCCAGATACCGGAGATGAGCAGCGCCAGCAGCGGTTCCTTCATAGTTCCCAGGCTGAAGATCGGACCGATCAGGTAGAAGGCCATGCAGGTCAGATTGGCGAGCAGGCCGAATCCCGGGATGATCAGATGCAGGATCGGGTTGTAGTCGGGACGCTTGTGGAAGGCTACGATGCAGAGGAAGCAACTGAGCGCGTAGAGAATGAAGGTTCCGAAGTTGGAGGTGAGGGTGATGGTGAGCAGCGAGTTAGGCAGCGCTGCCAGGGTGTCATGCGGAAGGTAGCCAAAGCTGGAGAAGATGCCGTGCGGCAGCGCGGCAATGGTTGCGTCAGTGGGTGCGCCCGCGTCGCCAAAGACCAGCGTTACGGCGATGACGCCGATGACCGTGGAGATCCAGGCCAGCGTCCAGATGGCCCTGCGCGGCGACAGCGATTTTTCATGCAGCATGCCGAAGTGCTCGGGAACTTCATCATCCTTGCCCATGGCGTAGGTGACGCGGGCGCCGGTATTCATGCAGCTCAACGTTGTTCCGATGAGCGCCAGGAAGACGGTAATGGCTTCAGCGAGCATGAAGTACCTGCCGTGGCCCTGGCCGAGCAGCGCGTCGCCGACGATGATCATCATGTCGCCGATGGGAGCGGCAGAGCCCGTCGCGCTCTGCATGGTATATCCCGAGTTGAGAAAGTAATTGGCAGCGAAATATTCAAAGAGGTAACACAACAGGCCTTGTATCAACAGCGATGCGATGACGGCAATGGGAATATGCTTTGTAGGATTTTTTGCCTCGCCTCCCATCGAGGTGACCGACTCGAATCCGACCAGGATCAAAATCGCGACCGTGGCCTGGATGAATACAAAACTGATCTTGTGAATTCCAATTACCGACGCGGCGTTTGGGTGAGTGAGGAAGTTGCCTGTCGAGTCCGCGGTCGGGTAGGTAACTACATAGGGAACCGGCTTGCCTGAGGAATCGAGCAACGGCGCAGGAATACCGCTTGCATCGCGGATGGGCGTACCGTCCTTGGCCGTAGCGTACTGGTAGGTGTAGGTGGCCATCGATTGCGTGTCGTATTGGAAGGCGGTCGGGCCGGTTGAGCCGGCTGGATGGCTTGCACGATAGCCGAGAGCCAGCACGCTGAATAGAACCAGCGCGGAAATCTGCACCACGTTGATGGCGATGTTGACGGCTGAGGATGCGCCTGCGCCCTTCGATGCAATCCAGGCGATGAAGAAGGAGAAGAGCACCGCGACCAGCGCCATGAAAACCGGCCCGGGGTTGGAGCCGCTCATGACATTCGGATAAAGGAAACCGACTACGTAGCCGACGAAGACGCCGGTCACTGCCACCATCACTCCGGGATAAACCCAGTAGTAAAGATGCGAACCCCAGCCGACGATGAACTTGGCGACGCGGGCGTACTTGAAGGCTTTATCTTTTGAGAGCATGGCCTGCTCTGCGTAGTAATAGCTGGAGCCGGTGCCGGGATAGAGTTTGGAAATTTCAGCGTAGGCAACGGCCGTTGCCAAACAAAGCAGCAAAGAGACGAAGATGCCCAGCCACATAGCTGGCGCAGTTGATGGCTGGCCGGCAACGCCTGTGGTGGCCTGGATAAAGAAGGTAAGCCACAGGAAGGCGCCGGGCGCGATGAGGGCCATTGCGTTTGCAGTTAGCTGGGTGAGGCCCAGGGTGGCTTGCATTTGAGGCGTTTTTTGATCTGCCATGAACATTCTCCTGAAGAGTGAAATTCGGTTGGCTGTTCCCGGCAACTGTCCCCGGGATCTTTGTGCGGTTCGCCCATATCGCGACTGCGGTCCGGGCCGAGAGGGTAAGCTGAATGAATTGGCTGAATGCGAGCTTTATCGCGATAAAGATGAAATGAAGAGGCCGAAGTCAGCTTCCGGCGGTTCCGCTATTTCGCGATTATGTTTTTGCCGAAGATGAAGCCGAATTCAAGTACGGCCCGGAATTGGCTCGCATCCGATCCCGTCGTGCCAAAGACATCTCCCGGCACGTAGCTCGTTGCATGCACCCAGGCAAGATCGCTGCGAAGGTAGGTGCCTCCTTTTTGATAGGTGGGCGTCACGGTGAATGTGGTGCCTGCGCTGCCGGCCCCAAAGCCTAACAGGTTGACCGATCCATCCGTGGCGTTTCCCGAACTCGTTAGATATTCCACACGCGCCGGAAGCGAGAACCCGCTCTTGAAGGCGTAGCTGACGTTGAGAGCACCGCCGGTTACGGATGTGCCCTTGGCAACACCCACCGCCGCATTAGTAGGCAGTTTGCTGTATTGGAAGTACGGAGAGATGATCCACGGGCCCTTGGTGTACGTGTAGATCACCGCGTGCATGTAACTGTTGTTCGCGATCGGCGTAGCTGCGGTCACATGGACGGTCTGCCCGGTGTTCCCCATCCCGTCGTATACCAGGCTGTGAGGCCCCTTGGTTAGGGTCACCGAGCCTGAGAGCCAGGAGTAGCGGTTGGAATAGTACCCGTCGTTCCAGCTGAAGGCAGCGCTGAGGTATTTACCCATGGTTTGATTCACCTGGATGCCGCGATTGATGGCGTTTTCCTGGTTCCAAACGATGCCGCGTTCGATGTTGAAGTTCTGGTAAGTAAACGTAGACTCGGCGCCCATCAGCGTGGGAAGTGAGCCGATAAGGAATTGCGTGTTCTTGGCCGCCTGCAGCTTCAAATAGGCGACCGGAACAGGCCCATAGAAATTGCTCACGGTGTTTTGGGTGTTGATAAACGGCATGCTGAGCGTTGGCATGGTGTAGACGCCCGCCTGAATGAAGTACTGAAGCTTTCCGTCCGCTTTTTGAATGAAAATTTGTCCGTTGCTCAGGGTGGCTTGCGCTGTGCTGTCTCCCGGCACTGGATTGTTCTGGAACTGCGCGAAACCGGTCAGGATTCCGTTGACCGACAGCTTACCCAACGGCCCGGCGTCAAAGGTCGCTGGCGGCAGCCATTGCAGCGGACCAGTGAGAACGAATGTGGAAAGTGGGGTCTCTGCGGGCGGCGTAGAAGGGGCGGCTGCGGGAGCCTGAGCGGCCGGGGTGGGTGTTGGAGCGGGGGTTGCTGCAGGTGCTGGAACCGGCGGAACCGGGGCTTGTGCGCCGGCCAACAAGGCCATTGCAAGAATTCCTCCGGCCATCGTTTGAAGTATGCGATTCGGATACAAGTACATAGGCACTGTCCTCCCAAAAAGGCTTTTGTTGACTAGCAAAGAGCGAGCTCGGAAAAATTGAGACAGAAACCCACCCTGGCCGCTGCAGCTCCGTATGGCTCGAGCCATCAGAACCGCACTGACTGTCGAAACGTTGGAAATCCCTGAAGGATGGTTGACTCGTTCCTGAAGGCCATCCGACTCTTGTGTATTGAGACAAGTAAAGCAAGTGAGACATAAAAAAGAAATGAAGGAAGAGAAAGTACTTTTTTATGTATGTCTATAAGTCCTGTAGATCCAGTCAATGCGTAATGAAAGCATAAAGATATTGTGATATTCTTAGGATGATTTCTTTTATGACTCATATATAGTCCATCTTGTAGATAGGGCTTGGCGCCGCCCTAAGACTGTTTCCCGTAATCTAGAAATGCCGGCAATCACAGGATGCACCACGAGAATTTCATCTGCAGACCGACAATCTTCTCTGACTCTGCCTAAGAGGATGGTGCCGTGTTGGCTATAAACGAAAACTACTTTCCCGCCATTCTTACGACGGAGCGCAAGCACAGCTCTAATGTGCTGGATAGGCTGGCGCAAGCGTACAAAACGCCCTTGACGGCCATTCTTGCGGCCAGCGCAGGCCTGAGTGAGATGGGACACCTTTCGTCAACACAAGCCGATTTGGTAGCGTTGATCGGTAAACAGGCCAACATGCTCAGCGACTTGACGACACGGCTGTTGGCTGCGGCCCGCATGGACGCGAGCGAGGTTACAGTTCATCAAACGCCGGTGGGCGTAGAGTCCATTATTGATGACGCCGTGACCAGCCAGAGAGGCCGCTCCGCAAACCGAAAAGTTCTTGCCGAAATTGAGGACGACACCATCACGCTGTGTTGCGACCGCTATTTGATCCTCATCCTACTGACGCAATATCTCGATAACGCCAGCAAGTACTCAATCGTTGGAACGACGATTACTATTCGCGCCGTTTACGTCAACTCCAAGGTGCTCTTTTCGGTTCATAATTTTGGCCCGGTGATTCCCGAGGCGGATCGGGAGAGAGTCTTCGATTGCGACTCTGCTGCCTGCTCTTGCCTCAACTATGCATCGGGCGCCGGAGTCGGCCTGTCAGTTGCCAAGCGAATTGCGTCGATTCATGGCGGCAATGTCTGGGTGACAAGCAGTGAGCAGGAGGGGACCACGTTCTTCGCCGCTATCCCAGATCAATCGCAAAGGAGATCTTCCCCATGAACCAGCCGGCCATACGCGTTCTTCTAGTCGACGACGAATCCGCTATTCGCAGGGCGCTGCGTCCACCGCTCATAGAACTCGGCTTTCAGGTTTCCGATGCAGTGCGCGGCGAAGAGGCCCTGCAAATGCTACGCACGGGAAGCTACGATGTGGTCTTGCTGGATATCAGCATGCCGGGCATTGGTGGCATTGAAACGCTACGGCGCATTCGTGCCTTTGCTCCGGGGCTACCGGTTGTCATGCTCACAGTGCGCGACGGGGAAGATGAGAAAGTCGAGGCGCTGGACCTGGGGGCCAGCGACTATGTAACCAAGCCATTCAGTACCCGGGAACTTATCGCCCGCATCCGCGCGGTGGTCCGCCAGGTGAAAACGCCGGGCCGCCTGGATGATGCTCCCATAGAGATAGGGGAGATTCGCCTGGAGCAGGCGAGGCGCGTCGTGACCAAGCGCGGCCAAACGCTGCACCTCACCCGCAAGGAGTTCCATATCTTGTATTGTCTGATGAGCCGCGCGGGACGGGTGGTGAGCAATTCCAAGTTGTTAACCGCTGTATGGGGGCCCAACTGCAGCGAAGAAATCCAGTACCTGCGAACTTATGTCAATCAGTTGCGCAAGAAGATTGAGGACGATCCGTCAAATCCGCTTTATCTGCTTACAGTTATTTACACGGGATACAGGTTTGCCGATGCGCAGACCTTCGACGAGGAGGCTACCTGCGCGGCAGAGCAGGCAAGCAGGTCGGAATCGGCGATGAGCGCAGATTATTTGCTCTAGTCCTGCCAGCGGGCGCTTAAGTCGAACAATATCTCATTTATTGAGCAGGCCCAAG
>Ga0181535_10001421_pt1 | contig 31395 bp, 28 predicted proteins | sample PEATcosm2014_Bin_44_FD_119774 | JGI IMG/M metagenome (GOLD analysis project Ga0181535, IMG submission 119774) | Peatland microbial communities from MTU Mesocosm Facility, Houghton, MI, USA - PEATcosm2014_Bin17_30_metaG | ecosystem: Environmental > Terrestrial > Soil > Wetlands > Peat | place... | reverse complement strand
GTCGGGAGGAAAACCTCCCGCAGGCGCGTGGAGTTGGACGGGCATCGAATTCGGGGCAGGGGCGCCGATGGTGATGACACCAATGTGATCAGGCACCTTGTCGTGGATTTTAATTTGATTGTCCGCGGCGGCTCCGAAGGAGTTGGCGCCGGGTTTGAGCCATTCCATGTCGATAAGAGAGAGCCAGCCATCAGGGGCGTCGATGATTCGCTCTCGCGCCGTGCGCCAATCGGCCAGGTCCTGGAGCCATTTTGAGTCGGAGGGTGTGGCGGCTTGACTCGTTGCCGGAGTGTCGGCGGTCGCGGCCGAAGATGGAATGTCCTGAGCAATGGCGGGGGCCGCGAGCAAGAGGGCGCAGCCTGCTACCAGAATCGCGAAACAGCCAGTCGCCTTGACGTCGATCATGCCTCTATTATGACGCGCCGCAGGGTATTCCGCCCTCACTGGGATTAGAATCTGAGGGTTAAAGGAATAGCAACGATTGCGCTCCTTCCACTCATGGAAGCGGATCAAGAAGAAGGGCAATGCGCCAGCCAGGGTTAAGGATTTTTTCGCCTGTACTGATGATTTGTATCGCCGCTTTGGCGTGCGCAGAGTCCGGCACTTCCAAAGGGCAAGCGACGCCAACCGGCGAGTCTCTGAAGGAATCAGGGCTTGGTCAACAACAAACCGGCACTTTCGATGCGACCGAGGGGATGCTGAAACTTGACGTCGTGGTGAGTGATTCATCGGGAAAGCCGGTGGCAGGCCTGAGGCCCCAAGACTTCACAGTGCTGGACAACGGACTGCCGCAAATGATGGTCACGTTTCATGCATTCGACGGGGTCACGGCCAAGCCCGAGCCGCCTGTTGAATTGATTCTGGTGATCGATGAACTGAACCTGCCGGGTCAGCAGGTGTCGCAGGTTGAGGAAGAGGTTGGGAGGTTTCTGCGACTTAATGGCGGTCATCTGTCGCTGCCAGTTTCGATTTATCGTCTTTCTGCTGGGAAGTTACTGGTCACGCGAGAACCCTCGACCGATGGGAATGCATTGGCAGAGGAGATGGTTCACGAGAACAAATTGCACGAAGTCGGGGCTCACACCGCAGACCATTATGTTGACGCAACACAGTTGTCCCGAGCGGTGTCCTCCTTTTATCGAAACCAAACGTCGCTGCAAGCTCTCGGCGCGATAACCCTGGAGGAACGACGAAGGCCACGCAGAAAGCTGATGGTCTGGTTGGGCGGTGGCTGGCCGGTGTTGCAAGGGAGTGACATTGATTCATTCGATTGGGTCACAGAGTTTTCAACCCGACTGCGCGAAGCTCGGATCGCCCTATCCAGTGTCACCGGCTGGCCGTACCCAGTTCGCAAATCCCCCTACCAGTTCTTCTTGCCAGGAATCAGGGTGGCGCAGCGGGTGCCTCCGGATTATCTGATCCAGAGCATGGCCTTAGAAGTGATTGCGACACAAAGTGGCGGTCGCGTTGTGGAACCGGAGGCTGATATGGCGGCCGAGATCAAAGGCCTCGTGGAGCAGACGAATGCTTTTTACACGATCTCGTTTGACCCGCCGCGCACTGATCAAGTTGATGAGTATCACGTTTTGAAGGTGCAAGTGAGCAAGCCGGGACTGGAGGTCAGAACAAGCAGCGGATACTACGATCAACCGTCGTATTACGATCAACCGTCGCGCAGCACCGAGCGAGTAACGGTGGACCAGCTGGAACAACGACTTGCGGCAATGCCTGAACCGTCGGACTCGGCAATGGCCGAGGAGCTTGCCGGGCTGGAACTGAGTGAAAGGATGAGCAGCGCGAAGCTCACGGAATGGAAGGCTCGCCTGCGGGGCACCAAGACCAGCGCCGCACTTGTAGCATTGGCCGATGCTTCGACCTTCCTGAATCCTCCAGAGGCGAAGGTCATTGCCACTGCGCCGCCACTGGCCGCGCAAAGGGAGATGCTTGCGAAAACGATTGACTACTTGAGCGAGACCATTCCCAGACTGCCGAATTTTTTTGCAACGCGGAGCACGGTCCGCTACCGGGAGACATCGCAGAAGGATAGCCAGGTTTGGAAAACGGCGACGGGCGATCAAATGGTGCATGACGAAGCAATCTCTACTGCGACCGTGGTTTATCGCAACGGGCTCGACGTAGTGGAAGCCGAGACGGTAAAGGGCAAGAAGGCAAAGAAGGAACGCAGCATGGATACCAAGGGCACCTTCGGTCCGATTCTCAGCACCGTGATTCTGGATGTGGCCAATGGCGGTGATTTGAGATGGAGCCGGTGGGAGCAAGGCGCAGGAGGGGTACGAGCCGTGTTTCGATACTGGATTCCGAGGGAAAAATCACACTACGAGCTCACCTACTGTTGCCTGACGGACGGCGATGGGACGACCATTTTCAAGCTGAAACCCGGATACCACGGGGAACTGATGATCGACACCGACAGCGGAGCGATCCTGCGGCTGACGGTGGAGGCTGACCTGGAACCGAAAATGCCGCTGACATTGTCAAACATCATGGTGCAGTATGGGCCGGAGATGATCGCCGGAAATACCTACATCTGTCCGATCCGCAGCGTTTCCCTCTGGCGGGGGCGAAGAGGCGTGCAGATAAACGAATGGGGCGAGAGCTTCAGGGTGTACGGGCCATTTGAGACGATGCTGGACGACGTCTCTTTTGGGGACTATCACATGTTCCGAGGCGAGGCTCGGGTGCTGACCGGGTTCGACGAGGGCACTGATGGGAAGCCAGCCGATTCCGGCAAAGGCGGAGGAGCGGCCGCAGCGCCCAAAAACTAAGCACTGAGGGTAACGAGGAGCTCGGCGGGTCTCCTTGACAGCGATTCTGGCGAACCCTAGAATTAAGAAGGGGAGCTCCATTCTTTTTCAAACGCAAACACTTGGTAGAGAAGAGCTTAGTCCACCGCAGGGGGTTACCGCAGCACGGGAACCGGTATGGGGCCTGCGCTGAGCGGGATGGAAAGCAGGGAAGATGTCGGAAGCGCGCGTGAGTCCTCGAGAGCGGCTGGTGCTTACGGCGATCATCGAGCAGTACATCGCGACTGGGGAGCCTGTGGCTTCGCAGGCGGTGGCTCTGAGCTTTACCGACCGCGAGGGGCTGAGTTCAGCTACCGTCCGGAACGTGATGGCTGCGCTGGGCGAGGCCGGACTGCTAGAGCAGCCGCATACGTCGGCGGGACGAGTTCCGACGGCAGCGGCGTTTCGCTACTACGTGGAACAGATCACCCGTCCTGACTCCCAATTGGGTCGCATGGGTGGCGGCGTTCAGACGGGCGGTTCGATACCACAAAGCAGCATGGGTGCTTCACCGTTGAGTGAAGCGCGTCGAGGGCAGATCGAGGAAGGGTTCGCGGGCGTAACCAGCTCGAATGACTACCTGGAACGCACCTCGCACGTGCTGGCGTTGATTTCAAGCGGCCTGGGAGTGGCACTCGCCAGTTCCACGGCAGGGCAGGTGCTGGAACACATTCATTTTTCGCGGCTATCGACGGGCCGTGTTCTTGCGGTGGTGGTGACCCAGGCAGGCGCAGTGCTGGACAGGGTGCTGACCCTGGATCGGGAGCTCTCGCACATGGAACTGGAGACCGCTGCCCGCTACATGAACGAGAACTTCAGAGGTTGGCCGATCGAGCGGGCACGATCAGAAATTGCGCGAAGAGTGGATGTGGAGCGGCAGGCATACAACCAGATGCTGTCTTCAGTGGAAGAACTCTGCCGCAAGGGAGCGCTTGCGGGAGACGACGCGGGACCGGCCATCTTTGTGGACGGAATGGCAAATCTGATTACCGCCGAACTGGACCGCGAGCGTTTGCGGCAGATGTTGTTGGCCTTGGAAGCCAAGCAGCGGTTGGTGGAGTTGTTGACCGCATACGTGGATGGCCGTCAGCAGGAGGTGCGGGTTGTGGTGGGGCTGGATGAAGCTTCGCCAGCCATGCAGGACTTGGTGCTGATTGGTGCCTCGGCACGGCTGGGGGGTGCCAATCTTGGAACTGTCGCTGTGATTGCACCGACGCGGATTCAATATCAGGAGATGATTCAGGCAGTTCGGTACATCGCGAAGCTCTCAGAGCGCATTCTGGAAGTGCCGGCAGAGCAGGAGTTCCATTAAGGCTGATTCCCTCGACCCGAGCGGGCTTGGCCGACGATCACAAACAGCCTTCGTGACCCGCGGACAGAGCGGCGACCGGCGCACAAATTATCGTGGAAACAGGCAGGATTCATGTTTCGGAGAACACGCAGAGTTATGCCAGAACAGGACAGAGAGTTGACGTTGGTGGAACCGGCGGAGAGCCGGGACGCCGAGGTTCCAGAAGCGGCGGGGAGCGAAACCGTTCCTGAGGCGGAGGGGACAGCTCGGACGACAACCGGCGATGCGCCCGTGAGCCGTGCGGAATATGAACAGTTAAAAGTGGAACGGGATCAGCTGGTGGATCGGCTGGCGCGGTTGCAAGCTGAGTTTGAAAACGCGCGAAAGCGGGCGGAACGCGAGCGGACGGAGTTTCGCGACTATGCAACGGGCAGCGTTGTGGAGCAGTTTCTGCCGGTGGTGGATAACTTTGGGCTGGCGCTGAAATCCGCCGGTTCGGCGGCCCAGTTGCGTCACGGGGTGGAGCTGATTGTGAAGCAGATGGAAGAGATTCTGCGCCAGTTGCAGGTCACTCCGGTTGCTACAGTCGGCGAAGCTTTTGATCCTCGATTGCACGAGGCGCTTGGCAGCGTGGATCGCGACGATCTGCCTGACCAGCACGTTGCGGAGGAGATTCGCCGCGGCTACCGGCTACGCGAGCGGCTCTTGCGGCCGGCGCTGGTGCGGGTTGCCCACAACACGAAACAGGTAAGCGAGTGAGATTGAAGACAGATGGGTGCTAGTACAAGAGTGAGCAAAGCAGATTATTACGAAGTTCTGGGTGTTTCCCGCGAAGCCAGCGACCAGGAATTGAAAAGCGCCTACCGCAAGCAGGCACTGAAATACCATCCTGACCGCAACCCTGGCGATCACGCGGCCGAAGAGAAGTTCAAGACGGCGAGCGAGGCATACCAGGTGCTAAGCGACGCCGACAAACGGGCTGTTTACGACCGGTACGGACATGCGGGGTTGGGCGGACAGGGTTCCGGTTTTGGAGCGGGGCCGTTTGCGGGTTCGGTGGATATCGGCGATATCTTCGGCGATCTTTTTGGTGAGATGTTCAGCGTTGGCGGCACGCAACGCGGCTCGCGGCAAAAGCGCGGCGACGACCTGCGCTTTGACCTGACTATCGATTTTGAAGACACGTTTTTCGGGATCGAGACCGAAGTAAAGATTCGGCGGCTGGAGACGTGCACAACCTGCAATGGCCGCGGCAGCGCATCGGGACGCGGCCCAAGCGCCTGCGGTCAATGCCAGGGGCGAGGGCAGATTCGCTACCAGCAGGGATTCTTTTCAGTGGCTCGAACCTGCGGCGCCTGCGCCGGTTCAGGCCAGGTGATTGGCGATCCGTGCCATGCCTGCCGTGGCGAGACGCGCGTCACGAATGAGCTGAAGCTGACGGTCAAGGTGCCCCCTGGTGTGGAGGAAGGAACGCGCATTCGCTACGCGGGTGAAGGCGACGCTGGACGCTCTGGCGCTCCGAGAGGCGACTTGTACGTGGTGTTGGGGATTCGTCCGCACGACTTTTTCGAGCGGAGCGGCTACGACCTGCACTGTGTGATTCCCATCAGCTTTCCGCAGGCCGCTTTGGGCGCCGAGTTCGAAATACCGGGGATTGACGGACCGGTCAACCTCAAGATCCCCGAAGGCACACAGAGCGGCAGGGAGTTGCGGGTTCGCGGGCGCGGCATCCCTTACCTGAACGAAAAAGGCCACGGTGACCTGATCGTAAAGGTGCTGGTGCAAATTCCCCGGAAACTCAGCCGTCCGCAGCGAGAACTGGTGAACAAGCTGGCGGAGTCGCTTACGGTGGAGAACAAGCCGGCGTCCCCCGGATTGCTGGACAAGATGAAAGATTTGTTCAACTAGGACCGGGCTTGAAGCATCCTTTATTTGGATGGCGAACCGGGAGCTGTGTTTCAAGCCGGGTTCCCCTGACCGATCTTTTTCAGGATTCGGGGTAACATGGAAGCAGACGTATGGTGATTCACGACCCCATTTCGGCCCTTCTCTAGCGGCGCCCGCCGCCTACACGTTTTTTCTGCCAATTTTCCGAATTCAAAAGAATCAAGGATTCAAGCGCCCGTAGCAGGGCCGATGAGGTATCCCATGATCGATCGTTTGGAACAGATGGAGCGTCGCTACGACGAGCTGTCAGCGCAACTCGGGATGCCCGAGATTATTACCGACCACGAAAAGTATCAGAAGGCGGGCAGAGCTCTGCGTGAGCTGGAAGCGCCGGTGATGAAGTTTCGCGAACTCAAGGAAGTTCGCCAGGGGCTGGCCGAAGCGCGTGCCATGCTGACGGAGACCGATCCGGAGCTGCGCGCAATGGCAGAAGAAGAGATTGCGGCCCTGGCTCCGCGTGAGCCGATTCTTGAAGAAGAGATCAAGGTGCTATTGCTGCCCAAAGACCCCAATGACGAGAAGAACGTGATTCTTGAAATTCGCGCGGGCACCGGCGGCGATGAGGCATCACTATTTGCTGCCGAAGTGTTTCGCATGTACCAGCGCTTTGCCGAGCAGCACAGATGGAAGATTGAGGTTCTTTCGCTTTCAGAGTCCGGTGTGGGCGGTTACAAGGAAGTGATCGCGATCATTGAAGGGGAGCGAGTCTACTCGCAGATGAAGTGGGAGAGCGGCGTGCATCGGGTGCAGCGTGTTCCCGCAACCGAAACCCAGGGCCGGGTGCACACTTCAGCGATCACGGTGGCGGTGCTGCCCGAGGCCGAGGATGTGGATATCAAGATTGAAGCGAAGGACCTGCGCATCGACACCTTCTGCAGTTCGGGTCCCGGCGGCCAGTCAGTGAATACAACATATTCCGCGGTTCGTATTACGCACATTCCCACGAATACGGTGGTGAGTTGCCAGGATGAAAAATCGCAAATCAAGAATCGCGACAAAGGGATGCGCGTGTTGCGCTCGCGCCTGTATGAAATGGAGATGGAGCGCCAGAATGCGGAGTTGGCCAAGGCTCGGAAACAGCAGGTGGGCACGGGTGACCGAAGTGAAAAGATCCGCACGTACAATTTTCCGCAAAATCGGCTTACCGACCATCGCATCGGGCTCACGCTGCATCAGCTCGACCTGGTGATGGAAGGCCGGCTCCAGCCCATTGTGGATGCACTCATCACCCACTACCAGGCAGAGCAGCTGAAGGCTGACAATACCCAGGCCGCGTAAGCTTTGGCTCTCGTGCGCAACCTCCTGATTGATAGCGCGGCGCGGCTGTCGCTCGGTCCGCATGCACGCCGCGCCAGCCAGGATGCGGAATTGCTGCTGCTTTATACGCTGGGCAAAGACAAGGCATGGCTGATGGCGCATGACGGTGAAGAGATATCCGCCGATGATGCCGGTCTTTATGCCGAAATGCTCGTACGTCGCTGCCTTGGTGAGCCGATGCAATACATCGTTGGCGAAACCGAATTCTATGGACTGCCGTTTCGGGTGACGCCCGACGTGCTGATACCGCGCCCGGAGACGGAGCATCTTGTCGAGACGGTTATTGAGCTGGCCGACAGATTTAAAACGCCGCGCATTGTTGATGTGGGCACCGGTTCCGGGGCAATCGCCGTGGCTCTGGCCAGCCACTTAAAGGGGGCTGCGATCACTGCAATCGACATCTCGGCAATGGCGCTCGCTGTTGCGCGGCAGAATGCGGAGATGAACGGCGTTTTGCAACGGATCGATTTGGCTGAGGGCGACTTGCTTGAGCCTGTAGCTGAGAGACAATTTGAAATTGTCGTCTCGAATCCGCCTTATGTTCCGGAGATCGATCGCGCAACGCTGTCCGTTGAAGTTCGCGACCATGAGCCGGCGATTGCACTGTTTGCGGGCGGCGACGGTCTCGACATCTACCGGCGGCTGATTCCGGCCTCGTTTGGAGTGTTGGTGGCCGGGGGGCTTGTCGCACTCGAAATTGGATACGGCCAATCTGTGAGCGTGGGTGAATTGTTGTCCGCTTCCGGCTTCCAGCAGATTGAATCTTTCTCGGATCTCCAGAATATTCCGCGCGTTGCCGTTGCGCGTCGTCCCGAGTTCTAACTCGCTTGTGTTCTTGTTGTAGACTTCTCTCCGAAAGGAAAACCCCAGATGCTCTCATGCAAAGGCTACGCCGCACTTCATGCGCATTCGCGACTTGCTCCATTTGACTTTGAACGCCGAGCGCCCGGTCCCAGCGAAATGACCGTCGAAGTTCTATATTGCGGCGTTTGCCACACCGACTTGCACCAGGCGCGCAATGAGTGGGGCGGCTCGCGTTTTCCAATCGTTCCCGGGCACGAGATTGTGGGCCGCGTGGTTGCGGTGGGCAGGGCAGTTACACGATTCAAAGTGGGTGGCATTGCCGCTATCGGAGTGCTGGTGGACTCATGCCGGAAGTGCCGCCCTTGCAAGGGCGGAGAGGAACATTTCTGCGTGGAGGGGATGACCGAGACCTACAACAGCACAGATCGAGTCGATGGAACCGTCACCCGGGGCGGTTATTCCACCAACTATGTTGTGGACGAGCGATTCGCTCATCATGTTCCCGAGAATCTCGATCTTGCCGCGGTTGCGCCGCTGCTGTGCGCCGGAATTACGACTTACTCGCCGTTGCGCCACTGGAAGGTTGGTCCAGGGAAGAAGGTTGGCATTGTGGGCCTTGGCGGACTGGGGCACATGGGCTTGAAATTTGCGAATGCGTTTGGCGCTTACGTCGTGCAGTTCACTACTAACATCCGAAAGAAGGATGACGCGCACAGACTTGGAGCCGATGAGGTGGTGCTGTCGACAGACGCAGCGGCGATTAAGGCGCACACACGTTCTTTCGACGTAATTTTGGATACAGTCTCAGCGCCTCACTCACTCGACCTTTACACTGAATTGCTCAAGCAGGATGCAACGATGGTCCTTGTCGGGCTGCCGGAGACGTTTCCAGTTGTGAACACGCCCACGCTTATCGGCCGGCGTGCGTCGATTGCGGGATCCATGATCGGCGGCATGCCTGAAACGCAGGAGATGCTCGACTACTGCGGCAAGAACAACATCGCCTCAGATGTCGAAGTGATTGCGATCGACCAGATCAACGAGGCCTACGAGCGGCTGCTGAAGCAGGATGTGAAATACCGGTTCGTCATCGATATGAGCACCATGAAGTAGAGCAGAAGGCTAGAGCGTTTTCGGACTTCGTCAATTCCGAATACGCTTTAACCCGCGCGGCCCGTCTTGTTGAGTTCGCTGTGAAATCCAAAATCGACGCCGGTGAAACTCTTGGCGATATAGAGAACCTGCCCGTAGTGCATGCCGAAGTGTTCGACAACCTGGTAAACAGTGTCGAGGCCGCTGACGTTGTAGCCCTGAATTTCATATCGGGCGAGAAGGTCATTTTCGGCGAGGCGGGCTAGAACCTCCGATGCCTCCTGCATGGTTGCACCCAGGCGTTCGATGAGTGCGGATGCTGACAATGAGCCGGTATCACTGAACTCGGCCGGGCGATTGCGCGCATCCTCAAGGCGATTGAACGATGCAGCCATCCATTGGCGCACATTTCCGTTCAAATGCAGCATCAGGTTGCCGATGCCGTTGCTTGCGGCGTTTGGCCGCCACCACACCTGCTCGTCGGTCAAAGATTCGACGCATCCGCGCATGCGAGGCCAGTAAAGATCGAAGAGCTTGCGGCGGGAGGATTCCAGGAAGAGTGAAGTCATGTCTGGATTCATGGGATGGGCAACTCCTTTGGTCGACCGGCCATTGAAGTGTTCCGGCAGGGGCTAAAGCCCTTTCGGTGAAGCGTCGTTTCGGCACGACAGTCGTGCCCTGATACAAATCCGTGCGCGATCGCAAGGCTCGGTGAGCGGGCTGCTTGATCCGTGTCCGGTTGCGAAGTGGGTCACTGAAGGCACGAATTAAAAACCGGGCGGACGCTCTGAGGCAACGCCGAACGCGCTCTCCAACGCGATCCCCGCCTGTGCAAGTGTGCCTTCATCAAACAACCGGCCGATAAGCGTGACGCCGTGAGGCACACGGCGCGGGGGCGAGAATTTGGGCAGGGGATGCTGTGGGTCGGGAGCCCAGTCGGTTCGCGCCTCTGCCACGTGAACGAATCCGGCGCGCAGAGTCAAAGAAGGATGGCCGGTAAAGTTTGTGATGACCAGCATCTCATCGCGCAGGGACGGAACGAGCAGCAAGTCGACCTCAGTAAAAACGCGTGCCATCTCCTGCGCTACCTTGCGACGAAAGCGATCTGCCTGGACCACGTCGACGGCTGAAAGGAATCTAGATTGACGAAAGATGTTTGGCCAGGCGTCTGGCACTTGCGCCTTTAGCTCGTCGACCTTGTGGCTCAGGGTCAATTCTTCAAAAGCAGCAGCGGCTTCAGCAAAGAGAATGAGCTGAAGAGAGTCATAAGGCCAGTCGGGAATGGATACCTCAACGGGCTTCATGCCTAGCTTGATAACGGCTTCAAGTGCGGCCCGATCCACGTCGGTCGCAGGGCTTTCCTTCATCCATGCGGGGAAGTAGCCGACGCGGAGGCCGACGACACTTGCGCCTGCATCGAAATCGAGCCTGCTGGGGACACTGGCCACGTCGCCCGCGTCCGGACCGGAGATGGTGTTGAGAACGAGGATGGTATCTTCGACGCTTCGTGCCATGGGGCCCAGCTTGTCGAGCGACCAGCAGAGGGTCATGGCACCGGTGCGCGCAACTCGGCCATAGGTGGGTCGCAGGCCAGTGACGCCGCATCGCATGGAGGGGCTGACGATGCTGCCGCCCGTTTCACTGCCCATGGCAAAGCCTACCAACCCCGCGGCCGTTGCAGAGCCAGGACCAGCGCTGGAGCCAGAGGAACCTTCTTCAAGCAGCCAGGGGTTCATGGTCTGGCCGCCGAACCAGACATCGTTGAGCGCCAGCGCGCCAAGGCTTAATTTGGCAACCAGCACCGCGCCCGCTTCATTGAGACGCGCAACGACGGCGCTGTCGGTGGTGGGAATGCGATCCCGGAAGGGTTCCGCGCCATAGGTGGTAGGAATGCTTGCGGTATCAAGCAAGTCCTTCGCGCCCCAGGGAATTCCATGCAGAGGTCCACGATAACGGCCTGCCGCAATCTCGGCATCCGCCTGGCGACCCTGCGCAAGTGCGTGGTCGCGGGTGAGGGTGATAACGCAATGGAGTTTGGGGTCGAAACGTTCGAGCCGGGTGAGGTAGATCTGCGTCAACCGCTCCGATGTAATCTGGCGGCTTTCGATCCATCGCGAAAGCTGTGTGACCGGGGCGAATGCGATGTCGGCCTCGTTTGCAGGCAAGGGCGCTGCCGTGCCGGTGCTGCGGATGAAGGAGCCGGTTTCATGAACGCCATGCTTCGCGTGAGCTTCGCCAATTGACGATGGATTCCATTGCGAGGCGGGGGCCAGGGTCGCTTCGGGCCGAAACTTTCGCGGGCCGGTGCGGAACTCATACAACGGAGCGATCTGCATGCGCCAGTTGGTTGCTGCGGTTGCGCGATCGGCAGCCGTCATTTCGACCTGAACCAATTTTTCAGCCTCAGTAAACGTGGCGGCGGAGACCTCTGGCCCAACAGGCGGCGAGGTTCCAAATGCCGAGGGTGCGCCGGGAGGCAGTTCCGTTGCCTGCGATGGTGTTGCCTGTGCGGGGGAAGCGGGTCCAGCCTCTATTGCTGCCCCCATCACTCCCAGCGCGATGTAGGTGAGGAACTCTCGGCGTGAACTTGGCAATGTTCTTCCCTCGGCTTTCTTCTGACTCGGTCAGGATGATGGAAGCCATACTACGCTTCGGCGATGGGAAATCTCATTCCTTTAACGAGAGCGGACGGCCGATTTCCCAGTGGTGACCGAATGGATCAACGACCCGACCAATTCTCCAGCCGTGACCCTCTGTTACCGGACAAACGACAGTGGCGCCCGCCGCAACCGCTCGGGCAAATACCGCATCGGGATTGGGAACGGTGAGGATCATCCGCACCGCAACACCGCTTCGACTCGGGCTGACACTCCCATGCTCGGGAGACTCGTCGCTAACCCAGAACTCCGCCCCATCGACAGACATCCTGGCGACAACGTTTCCGTCAGGATCCTCGATGTGGTACACCTCGACGGCGGCGAAGGCGGTCTTATAGAACTCGATTGCCTGCGCACCGCCCTGCACTGAAAGCCAGGGGGCGATGGTGCTGCCGGTGGCTCGGGCCTCGGATCCATTTTGAACCATAACCACCTCAGGAAATCATGGTAGCAAGCCGGAACGATCAGTCAAAGAGTGAGAAGCAGCCGCGTGGGTCGTTCCGGCCGGCGGCAGGAATCTACTTTCCGGCATGAGCGTCAACCGGGAGGGCCGGCCCATGCTCCGCGTGAGCGACGATGCGCATGTGGTAGTTAAACACGAGCTGGACACTGATTCCGAAGACCATGGCCAGGATGGCGAGCGGTGCTCCGAAGGGATATCCCTCAGTAAGCGCAAACCGGATGAGCACAATTGAAACGACAAAGGCGGCGCTGCGGAACACAAATTCGTAGTGCCCGGAGACAACGATGGACAGAATCAGGATGAGCACATCGGTAAAGATCATGACCGTAAACAGATCGTTGTAGAAAGTGGTTACATGGCCCAGACCCACCTGGCCAGTGACAACGTCGCGATAGACGTCCATCGCGAACAGGCTGACGTTGTACGTTGCCATGGTGAGCAAGAGCGCGCCAAGTCCAAGAGCTACGCACTTCTTCTGCGCAACAAAGCGCGCCCGCGCCCGGGAAGACGCGCCCGAGCCCAGATGAGCGACGCTGCGATGTGAAACATGCTGAAAGACGGCCACAAGCAGGTACATCAGAAAACCCGCCCACATATCCACGAAGAGCGGCAAGGCTTCCCATGTGAGCTGATGCTTGAGCACCATCTCGGCGGACTCGGCAATGTCTTTGAAGACATCGCGGATAAAGATCAGCGAGACAATCTCAAACTGGTAGGCGATGGAGCGCGTGGTGGACTCGTGAAGAGCGCCTATGAGGGTGACCACTTCGTAGAACAGGACAAAGTTGAAGGGCGTGGAAATCGCTACCAGGTAGTTTTCTCCCGCGCCCGCAATTAGCGCCGGGGGATGAGGCAAAGTCCGGGCCAGAAAGATGAGCAGAAGATGAATTGCAAACCCGGCAATTCCCAGGCGGATCACAAGGTGCTTGAGCGCGGTCTTATTCCGCTCTGAAAAAATGCGGTCATGCGCCGCGCTGAGTTGCAGCCAAATGCGCGCGGGAGCTTCCTCGCCGGTCTGTTCGTCTTCGATCGCAGTGGTTGTCATAGTCTCTTCTGGCTTGGTGCGGTGGCGCTCAGGGGAAGGACGAATAGCAAAGACTGGTGCAAGGATTTCTTAGCTTAACGCACCGGGGCCAGGGCAGACAGCAGCGAAATTGCGCAAACCGCTCCACCGGACTAGAATTCCCCCTGAAATCGTTTCCATGAGGAACTACCATGCGCATTTCTGCTTCGATATCTCTCGTCGTTCTGGCTCTTGCTTCTCTCACTGTTACTGCGCCTATTCCCGCAAGAGCGCAGGCTCCTGATGTGGTGGCGCAAACGCCGCCCATGGGCTGGAATAGCTGGAACTTCTTCTTTGGCAAGGTCACTGACAAGGACATTCGTAACTCCGCGGACCAGATTGTGGCCACGGGCATGAAAGACGCTGGCTATGTTTATGTGAATATCGACGATACGTGGGAGGGCGAGCGCGACGCGAACGGTGTGCTGCACACAAACGACAAGTTTCCGGACATGAAGGAGCTGGCGGATTATGTGCACTCGAAAGGCTTGAAGATCGGGATATACTCCGGCCCGGGTCCCAAGACCTGTGCGGGCTATGCAGGTTCGCTTGGCCACGAAGAACAGGACGCACAGCTTTACGCGTCATGGGGCATCGACTACCTGAAGTACGACCTCTGCAGCTACGGCCAGAACATGGCGGATACGGCGCCCGGCGACAAGGCAGCACAGATGCGGCTGATGATTGCCGCGTATGACAAGATGGCCAAGGCTTTGAAAGCGACGGGCCGGCCAATCGTATTTTCGCTTTGCCAGTATGGCTGGGATGCCGTGTGGGAGTGGGCTCCTGCGCTGGGTGGAAATCTGTGGCGGACCACGGGCGATGTCCAACCCAACTGGGGCAGCATTTACAACATTGTCAGCCAGCAGGAAGGGCTGGAGAAATATTCGGGCCCCGGGCACTGGAATGATCCTGACATGCTGGAAGTGGGCAATGGGAAATTGTCATTGGCGGAGAACCGCACACACTTTTCAATGTGGGCCATGCTGGCCGCCCCGCTGCTTGCAGGCAACGACCTGCCCAACATGAAGCCGGAGATCAAGGCGATTCTCACCAACCGCGAAGTCATCGCGATTGATCAGGACAAGCTCGGGCAACAGGGAAGCCGGGTGTATTCCGACGGTGAGGTGGACGTTTGGAGCAGGCACCTAGCCGGAGGCGCGTTGGCCGTTGCGGTGCTGGACGCAGGCAGCGATCGGTACGCGTCGCATCCTTTTCATCTGGACCTTGGAAAGCTCGGGCTGCACGGCCCGCAAACCGGTAAGGACTTATGGACTGGCAAGATGGTTCAGCTGACCGACAACATGCCGATTGAGCTGGGCAGCCACGACATACTGCTGGTCCGTATCGACGCGCCAAAATAGGTGGTGTTGGGCTGCACATCCCTGCAAAGGACGGGTCGGGCAGGTGTGCAGAACTTATTCCACTCGTGCCAGGCAGACGGCAAACCAACCTTGTGGGTCGGTCCATGTCTCAACTGGCGCAAAATCCGCTGCACTTAGCGTTGCTTCGATCTGTCCAGGCAGGTACTTGTAGCTGTTCTCGGTGTGGATGGATTCGCCTGCGCTGAAATCGACGTCGAAATCCAGGCGATCAAAGTGGACGGACTGAGCTTTTCGAGTCTGGAGGTGCATCTCGATCCGCGATTCGGCAAGGTTCCAAAGCGCGCGGTGTTCGAAGGCGGCCAGATCGAAGTCAGCGTCAAGTTCGCGATTCAAGTGGGCGAGCATGTTCAAGTTGAAAGCAGCTGTCACGCCGGCAGCGTCGTCATAGGCTGCCAGCAGCAGTGCCTCATCTTTGATGAGGTCCACGCCAAGCAGAAGCGCATCGCCGGGCCTGAGACCAGCGCGCACCCGGCGAAGCAGGTCGGCGGTCTCTGAAGGGTCGAAGTTCCCAATGCTCGATCCGATGTGGAGAACAAGGCGCCGCTCTTCAACGTTGGCGGGTGCAAGATCAAGCTTTGGACCGTGGGTGTAATCCATCACGCGCGGAGCCACAGCGACCGCGGCAATTTCGAGTTCGATCCGCTCTTTGGCCGCTGCGAGCGCGCCCGGCGAGACATCAACAGGCTCATAGACCACAGATCCCTGCATCGCAACCGCCTGGGTCAACAGCAGGCGTGTTTTGTCGGCGGAGCCGGCGCCGAGTTCAATAATCCGGAGCCGCTTACTGCCTGCCGCCCTGGCAACGATCTCTTCCGCGTGGGAGGTCAGGATTTCGCGTTCGGTTCGGGTCAGGTAGTACTCTGGCAAATCGGTAATCAGGTCAAAAAGGCGCGACCCCTCACTGTCGTAAAACAATCGCGGCGGCAGCCATTTGTGCACTGTGGACAGCCCCTTTTGCACATCGGAGGCGAGCCGTTCGTCAACTTGTCTGAGAATTGCCGGGGAAGCTATGGTTGTCATGCGCTTGGTTGGATGCCTTCCGCAGAACGAAAGTTACTAAGATGCGAGGCGAATTCCAGAAAACTGCCACCGTGTCTCCGGACCGAAGAAATTCCTGTAACTGGCGCGGATATGAGCAGCAGGAGTGAGGCACGAGCCGCCACGGAGGATCATTTGGCCGCTCATGAACTTGCCGTTGTACTCGCCAAGCGAACCGGCCACGGGCTTATATCCTGGATAGCCCAGGTAGGCACTGCCTGTCCACTCCCAGCAATCGCCGAAGAACTGGGTGCGGGTCGCTTCGGGCTGTTTGGCCTTTGAGTCCGTCGGAAGGTCCGCGAGCGGCGTGGGCATCAACCGCCCTGAATCCAGGAGGTTGCCAGCTATTTGCTGCCCATCCGCAGCGGCTTCCCATTCAAATTCGGTAGGTAGCCGACGGCCGGCCCAGCGAGCGTAAGCGTCGGCTTCAAAGTAGCTCACATTGCTCACCGGAACGGACTCCATTCGGGCCAGGGGCATTTCTCCGCGCAGGGTATAGAGGCTCCAGTCGCCGCTTTCGCTGGTCCAGTAAAGCGGCGCCCGCCAGCCTTGCGCCTGCACCGTCAGCCAACCCGCCGAGAGCCAGAATTCGGGACGACGGTAACCGCCGTCGGCCATGAATTCGGCATACTCTCCACAGGTTACCAGGCGGCGGGCAAGCGAATATGGTTCCAGCCAAACCTTGTGCCGAGGCTGCTCATTGTCATAACAGAAAGCCGGGCCCTCGTGACCAATTGCCTGCAGACGACCTTCATACGTTTGGAAACCGAGCGCCAGGCGCGCTGGATTGCGCTTCGGTGTGGAGGAAGTTCGCAATCCGGATTCATCCACATGGTCGGCTTGGCGGAGGTAGACCGGCCGCAAAGGGTTGGTAAAAAATGCGTGGAGGATGTCAGTCAGCAGGAGTTCCTGATGCTGCTCCTCGTGGTTCACTCCCAGTTCAATGAGTTGAAGAGCCTGCGGATCCGGATTGCGCTCGAGTAGTTTTTCAATCGCCTCATCTACATGCCGTCGATAACGCAATACCTCATCCAACCCGGGCCGCGCAAAAGACGAGCGAAGACGCTTCTCAGGGAAATGGCCCATGTTCTGGTAATAGCTGTTGAAGAGCCAGGGAAAGTCCTGGTTGAACAATCTGTAGCCGGGCACGAACTCACGCAGAATAAACGTCTCAAAGAACCATGCGGTGTGGGCGAGGTGCCACTTTACCGGCGAGGCTTCAGGCAGGGATTGCACCATCATGTCCTCGGGTGTCAGAGGCTCGCACAGTTCAAGTGTCCGCCGGCGCGCCGACCGAAAACGGGCGCCGATTTCAATTTCCGGGCCAACTCGCGTTGTTGCGCTCATGGTGTGCCCCCTCCAGCCTGAAGACGAGTGTATCCCGAACCTGACCACTTTGAGTTATTTTGGCCGACCAACCCTGGGCGGGGCAATTTTGCTAGTAACATTCTCAAGTTTGGTGGTCTAATACTTTGTAAATCAAAGTCGGCCAGCGACAGACTGCAGGCTTCGTCCGATTCCTTCTATGGGGAGGGAATATGTCGAGTTGGAGAGAACATCGTTCTATCACGGCTTTTGCGGTTGTAGCGGCCCTCACGGCGAAATGCTGCACGGTATATGCCCAGGTTCCCAACCAGCCGGCAGAACAGCCGGCAGCCATTGCAGATCATTCGCAACCCGGCGGCCTGGTGCAGCAACCACAACCGAGCTCAAAAGAACTGGGCGACGCGCTGATGATCCACCAGCGCTACCAGGCTGCGATCGAAGCATACAAGAAGGTTCCTGGAGTGTCGGCAGAAGTGCTGAACCAGATGGGCATCGCTTACCAGATGATGTTCAATCTGGATGAAGCCGTGCGGAGCTACCAGGCCTCGCTGAAGCTTGAACCGAACAACGCCAACGTCATGAACAATCTTGGGACTGTGTACGACTCACTGAAGCAATACAGCTCAGCAGAGAGGATGTATCGCAAGGCGCTGAAGATTGTTCCGCAGTCTCCGCTGATCGAAAAGAACCTGGGAACCAGCCTGCTGGCGCAGCATCACTACAAGAAGGGCTGGGAGGCTTATCAGGCAGCGCTGGCGCTTGACCCGCAGATCTTTCAGAGCAACACCAGCCCGCGTGTGGACAACCTTGCCTCAGTCCAGGACCGCGGCGCCATGAACTACTACATGGCCCGAGGCTGTATCCGCGCAGGGCAGACAGAATGCGCGATTGATTACCTGCGCATGGCGCTCAACGAAGGGTTTACAAGCCCGAAGAAGATTCAGGCAGACAGCGAGTTCGCGGGCCTCCGAGGCTTGCCGGCGTTTGAAAAGCTGATTGCCGCCCAGGGCACTCCTTAGCATTGCACATCAGCAGCGAATATTGTCGTCCATTCCTGGCGCACAAACGTCTATCTGCATGGGACGGTCTTCGACCCCACAGGAGATTCCATGAGCGTACGTCTCATTTGCGCCATTGTTTTCGGTACTTCGCTGACACTTGCGGCGGCAGCGCAGGATACGACCACCAATCCAGCGCCTGCGGGCCAGCCTGCCGGTCAGGCTCCAGCGCAGGGTAGCGGGCGCGGGCAGGGCCAAGGCCAGGGGCGCGGCCGTGGCGGAATGGGCGGCGGGTATGGGATGGGCCAAGGCCGAGGTTTGATGGGCACCGTGACCGAGGTTGCCGCAGACCACTACACCATCAAGACCGACGCAGGCGAAAGCTACATAGTGCATTACAGCGTGAACACCCGCATGGTGAAGCAAACCGGGCAAGGCCGCGGGCAGGGTCAGGGGCGCGGCCGCGGTGATGGGGGAGACGGCGGCGGAGGAAATCCGCCAGAGCAGATCAAACCCACGGACATCAAGGTTGGCGATGCCATTGCGGCGATGGGTGAAATCGATGCGACAGCCAAATCTTTGGGCGCGGTGATGGTTGCGCAGCTTGATCCAGAGCGGGCGAAGCAGATGCGGGAGATGCAGGCCAACTATGGCAAGACCTGGCTGATGGGCAAGATTACAGCGGTAGACGGCGTGAAGGTGACGCTGATGAGCGCGGTGGACAATACCGCTCATTCGTTTGTCGCGGACGAGAACACGACTTTCCGCAAGCGCCGTGACCCCATCACGCTGGCCGATCTGGCGGTGGGCGACAATGTACGCGTGGAAGGCGCGCTGAAGGATGGCACTTTTCTGGCAACGACGGTGAATGCCATGGGCGCGCCGCAGGGTGGCAATTCAGGGGCACCGCGTGGCAATCAACCACAATAGATCCCAGTGGAAGGTGAGGCGTGATGATTCGGCAGATTGCGGCGGCGGCGATTGTGCTTTCAGCTTCAGGAATCGTCGCGCAGACGCAAGCACCACGCCCAAGATTCGATGCATTCGAGGTAGCGACCGTCAAGCCGGTTGAGGGCGATGCGAAGGCGGGCCGGTACATCACTATGCAGGGGACGAGTCGCTTTATTGAGAAGCAATATACGCTGAAGTTATTGATTGCGGCAGCCTACGATCTGAATGCCCGCGAGATATCGGGCGGCCCGGGCTGGATTGAGTCGGACCACTACGAAATTGTCGCCGTCACGCCCGGCGATGTGCGTCCGACGCACGATGAGCAGATGTCGATGCTTCGAAACCTTTTGGCTGACAGGTTCAAATTCACGTTTCACCGCGAACAGAAGGAATTCTCGATATACGAGTTGCAAGTCGCCAAGGGCGGAGCAAAACTGAAGACGAGCACCGCCGCCGCAGGCGATCCCGCGGCGCTGATCAGTACCGTGTACCCGCAGCGCATTGTTCTGCCCGCGCGGAACGCCAGCATGGGTGACTTGGTGTCATTGATGCAGCGTGCCATGCTCGATCGTCCAGTGGTGGACAAGACCGCTCTTGTCGGTCGATTCGATTTTGATCTTGAGTGGGCGCCGGACGAGACTCAGTTTGGCGGCGAGGTGCCCATTGCCACCCCGGATGCCCCCAGCCCCCCGTTGTTCACGGCCATTCAACAACAGCTTGGCCTGAAATTGGAAGCGACCCGAGGGCCGGTGAGTGCGCTTGTGGTTGACAACGCGGAACGGCCATCAGAAAACTGACGGTTCGGCCTCTGTGGTACATTTTGCTTACATTACACAAGCCCCAATCCCCTTTTCCCCATGATGCAGCGATGCAGGATTTGCAACCAACAGAGGTGAGTGCTCTTGGCCGTTTCTGATGTCCTGCCTGCCGCAGCCGTTTTATTGGATGCGGACGCGCGCGCGGCGGCTATCGGCAGATCCGCCATGCGGAAGGCGTCCCTGCGTCTGATTCCGTTGATCTCGATTGGGTATGGACTGGCTTACATCGATCGACTCAACCTGAGCTTTGCTTCATTGCAGATGAATCACGATCTGCACTTCAGCGCATCGGTTTATGGATTGGGCGCAGGGTTGTTCTTTATTGGGTATGCACTCTGCGAAGTGCCGTCGAACCTGCTGTTGCTGCATTTTGGCGCCAAGCGCTGGCTGGCCCGCATCATGTTCACATGGGGACTGCTGGCTGCGTCGATGATGTTTGTGCGCACCCCGTTACAGTTCAATGTGCTGCGACTGCTGCTGGGGGTGGCCGAGGCGGGATTCTTTCCGGGCGTTATTTACTACCTGACCCTCTGGTTTCCTGCAAGGATGAGAGCACGCGCGGTGAGCCGCTTTTACATTGCATTGCCGCTGGGTTCAGTGGTGATGGGCTCACTGGCGGGCTGGCTGCTTGGGCTTGGAGGCAAACTCGGACTGACAGGTTGGGAATGGCTGTTTCTGGTAGAGGGCCTGCCAGCTGTGCTCTTCAGCTTCGTCATGCTGAAGTTGCTGCCGGACGGTCCGAACCAGGCCGCCTGGCTTACGCAGGATGAGAAGGCCTGGCTGAAGGGTGAACTTCACAAGGATGGAGAAGGCGCAGAGATTGGACCTGAAGCGGGTGTGATTGAAGCGCTGCTCGCGCCCAAGGTCTGGATGATCGGGATGTTCTTCTTTTGCGCCCTGACCTGCAGCTATGCCTACAATTTTTATGCGCCTTCGATTTATCTGCAAGTTACCGGATGGAGCGTCACCAATGTTGGCTTCCTGGTGGCCTGTATTGGGTTCGCTGGAGCGGCGAGCATGCTGCTGAACGGAGCGCACTCTGACCGCACTGGTGAGCGAGCGCTGCATTGCGTTGTGCCCTGCATCATCATGGCTCTGAGTTATACGACGGCGAGCTATGCGCGGCAGCCTTGGTTGGTTGTTGCATCGCTGGCGGCCAGCTTTGTTGCCTTCAATGCGCTTCAAGGCCCGGCTCTCTCGATTCCCACGCAATTTCTGGCCGGGCGGGCAGCAGCAGCCGGTATTGCCGCAATGAACACGATCACCATGTTCAGCGGTTTTGTAGGACCGCTGTGGATGGGAGTTATGAAAGATGCCACGGGAAGCGATCGGGCGGGGTTGCGAGGCCTGCTGCTACCCAGTCTGGCGGCAGCTGGATTGATGTACTTGCTGACGCGCAGTTTGAAGAGACAAGAATCGATTAAGAGGCCGAAGTAATAAGCGGTCCGCTATCCCGGATCATCCTTCCAAACTCACCCTTCATCCGTGTTTCGAGCCCTTCGTCGGAAACTCCGCGTGCTTCCGCCGCGTCAGGCCTATCTTCCAGACAGTGCACAATCCTCCGAAAGGAACGCATCCCATGAGTCATTTGGCAGAGTTGAATGAAAGCCCCCAACTGGTCGGCGTGGAAGCAGTCACGCGGAGATTTCCCCTGGACCACAACTTTGTGAGTGCGCTCGACCGCGTCAATCTGCTCGTGGCGCCCGGCGAATTCCTTGCCATTGCCGGGCCCAGTGGAAGTGGAAAATCGACGCTGCTGAACCTGATTGGCTGCATCGATAAACCGACCAGCGGGCGCATTTTCATTGATGGCGTGGATACTTCAAAGCTGACCGCGACTCGCATGACCGCGCTTCGTCGCGAAAAGATTGGGTTTGTCTTTCAAACTTTCAACCTGATTCCAGTCTTTACTGCCGCGGAGAATGTCGAGTTCCCGCTGCTGGTGCAGGGCTTCAGCAGCAAAGAGCGCCGCGAACGGGTGGCCGCCGCATTAGACAGCGTGGGTCTTTCCGCGCGTGCCAATCATCGGCCGGACCTGCTCTCTGGGGGCGAGCGTCAACGGGTTGCCGTTGCCCGCGCCATCGTCCATCGCCCAGCGTTGGTGCTGGCCGATGAGCCGACGGCAAACCTTGACACCCGCAATGCGACACAACTCATCGACCTGATGCACGACCTGAATCGACGCCTGGGGCTCACGTTCATCTTCTCGACGCACGATCAACGCCTGCTGGAGCACACCGATCGCATCGTTCGGCTGACCGACGGGCAGGTTGTATCAGACGCAATTGTCTCTTCCACCTTGAAGAGCCAGACACCGAATGAAGGAGCCAGCCATGGGCAAGTTCTTACTGCTAGCGTTTAGGAACGTTTTTCGCAATCGACGCCGCACGATCATGACCATGATCATGGTCGGCGGAGGCGTTGCAGGCCTGCTTCTGGTTGGAGGATTCTTTGCGCGCATGTTCTGGGGACTGCGCGAGAGCACCATCAACGACGGCCTGGGCCACATACAAATCTTCACCGCCGAGCACTTTAATCGCGAAGAGAAGCATGTGCTTGACACGGGAATCGAGAACTGGCGGCAGGTGGCCGGCACGGTGTCAACCGGAGGTCATGTTCGCGGTGTTGCCCCGCGAATCGAATTTAATGGAATGCTCTCGAACGGGATCAAATCCGGCGTCTTCATGGGAAGCGCGGTGGACCCGGTTGCAGAAGAGAGCCTGGGGTTCACTCCGCGTCTTGCAGCGGGAAGAGACCTTGAGACCAAGCCGAGCGGCGAGGTCGAAGCCCTGATTGGCGCAGGGGTGGCGCATTCAATGAACGTGAAACCCGGTGATGGATTGACGATCCTGGCTGTCACGTCAGACGGCGCCCTGAATGGAATCGACGTGCAGATTGTGGGCGTGGTCAATACCGGCTTCAAAGAGATGGATGACCGGTATCTCCGAATTACATTGCCGTCGGCTCAACGGTTGCTGCAAAGCGATCGCGTGACCAACCTGGTTGTGGGCCTGGACAAAACGGAAAGCACCGACGACGTTGCGGCCTCGCTCGCACCGCGTCTTCAAGGCCTGCCGCAGCAGTTGGTTTTAAAGAAATGGATTGACCTGGCGGCATATTACAAGCAGGTTCGGTCGCTGTTCAGCACGATCTTTGTTTTTCTCGGAGTCATTGTCTTTTTCATGGTTCTCATGTCCAGCGTGAACACGCTGCTGATGACCATGTTCGAACGCACGCGCGAGATCGGCACGATGCTGGCGATGGGAACGCCGCGTGCATGGATTATGGCTCTGTTTGTGTTTGAAGCGGTCCTGCTGGGCGCATTGGGCGCAATTGTCGGAGTCGTAGGCGGCAACTTTCTTGGGCTGCTGATCAACCATGCCGGCATTCATTTGCCTCCACCGCCCGGAACCAATGTCCCAATGTCGTTCCGGGTTCTGTACGTGCCCAGCCTGATGATCGGTTCATCGATCCTGGTGATTGTCTCACTGGCGCTTGCCGCCATCCTGCCTGCGATTCGCGCATCGCGGCTGCAAATTGCGGAGGCTCTGGCCCATGTCTAACATCAACTGTGCGCTGCGCACGTTTCTGCTGGTCTTCTTTACTGCGTTCCTGCTGGCATGTGCGCTGGTCGCTCATGCTGCATCCCTCGCTGCACCCGACGCGGACGCGGTTCTGAAGAAGGCCGATACCTATCGCAACGGCTGGCCCTCGTATGTTCTTCATGTAAAGATCACGAATTTCGAATCAGACAAAGCCGATGAGGAGAAACTCTACGAGGTTTCACAGAAGGGAACAGAAAAGACCTACGTCGAGTTCATGAGCCCCCGCGAGAAGGGCGAGCACTTGCTCATGCTGGGTGACGATATGTGGGTCTACCTGCCGGATACCAGCCGCCCGGTGCGCATTACGCCGCTGGAGCGGCTCTCAGGCGATGCTTCAAACGGCGACGTTGCTCGCACCAACTACGCGGCCGACTATACCCCGGTGTACGTCAGGACAGAGAAAGTGGGCGCAGTGGATTGTTATGTTCTGGATCTGACGGCGAAACGAAAGGGCGCGACGTACCAGCGGATTCTGTTCTGGGTGCGTGTTGAGGATGCGCGTCCTGTGCGGGCGGAGTTTTATCTGACATCGGGCAAGCATATCAAGTCCGCCACCTTTGACGAATACATGGCGATTTCCGGAAGAACGCAACTCCGCCGCATGACGCTCTATGACGAAATCCGGCATAACTCGCACAGCGTGCTTGAATACTCCGGGATAGCTCCTCGCGAGTTGCCGGACAAGCTTTTCTACCAGGGGCGCACCGACCGGTTCTAAGGCGGCGCCTGGTCAAGTGATCCGGTTCACCCATTTCGAGCGTTCAAAAAGAGCAATGAAATCTGGACTTCTCATTTCGATTCTGCTTGCCGCCACATGTTGCCAGTTGGCGGCACAGGAAGATCCAGCGCCGGATGCGCCGACGCCCGAGTCACGCCAGGATTTCCGTTACTCAATCAACGCGATCGACGACGCCACGTTCTACAGCAGTCTGCAAGTGCCAATTCCCACGACTCTCAACCAACTTCTTTTACAGCCCACGCTCACTTATCGCTACAAGCCGCGGTGGAGCCTGGCAACCAGCCTGGTGGGAATGGCTGACACTTATAGCGACACGTTTACTCAGGTCCGCGTGAAGGAGGCGTATGCAGGGCTTTCCGCGGGCGATTTCGACTTTATGGTCGGACGTCGCATCGTGCGCTGGGGCACGGGCTACGCGTTCACGGCGACGTGCGTTCTGGATCCGCCACGCATTCCAACCAATCCGACAGACCGGTTGAATTTGAATGAAGGCCGCGACATGATCAAGGCAGATTATGTGCACGGACCGCATGCGCTGACAATGGCATGGTCGACGGCGGCACTGGCTCCGTCGGCCGCGGGCCTGCATGACACCACTGCGTTCAGGTATAACGTTCTGGTGCATGGATTCGATACCTCGCTGATTGCGGGCGACGATCGCGGAGGCGATGCCTTTGGCGGGCTTACTTTTACGCGGGTCATTGGGCAAGCGTGGGAGATTCACGGAGAGGCTGCATGGCGCGAGCATGAAGCTATTCTGATGGGAGCCAAATACACGACTCCACACGGAGTCACATTCATCGGAGAATACTTCACGCCGCCGAATATCCCGTACTATCGGGATATGTCGATCTCTCCGCTCGCGCCGCGCCAGCACTATCTATTTCTCGATGCCGGGAAGAACCGGCTCCGCGAGAGGCCGGGCTGGAAAGAGTTGGATCTGGGGGCGTACGTTGTGGCGAACCTCAACGACCGGAGCTTCACCGCCATTTTCGATGCGAACCGGCGAATCGGCAGCCACTTCTCAACCTACCTGCATTTGGAAATCCCTGCGGGTAAACCAACGTCCGACTATGGCTCCACGCCGTACTCCGCCGCGACGTCGGTGGGAATCAGGTTTCAACTATGAACGACCAAAGCTGCTCGCCGGTTGCAACCCCTCCAGAGAAGAGGGGAACAGTGTCTGACAGCTTTGCGCCATTTTTTGTCAGGGCGATATGGACGATTCTTGGCGCCACGTTGCTCATCTTTCTGATTTATCTCTCGACGGGGCACATTCGGCTCTCCCGGATTGGCAGCCAGATTATCGGAATGCTTGTCTACTCTACGCTGATCGCCGTCCCATCCATCGTTTTGCTTAACTGGATTGGTCATCGCTATGGCGAGATGTTTCCGCGCGCGGTCGTTCTTCTGTATGCGATCGCTCTGGTTTGCACTGCGACCGTCGGAGCGTTTGCCGGCGATCTGCTGCTTTCCCTTGTTGGCGTTGTTTCGCCAGGATACTTTTGGCCGGAGGTCTGGTCGTCGCTTCCGTTCTGCATTTTTATCACTCAAATGATTGGTCTGAGTATCTCGACCTTTGAAACCATGCGTTACCGACTGCAGGCCGCCACACTCGCATTGCGCACACAGCAGGTGGAACAGGAGCGCGCTTACAAACTTTTGGCTGAAGCGCGGCTGTCTTCACTGGAATCGCGGATTCATCCACATTTCCTGTTCAACACGCTCAACTCCATCGCTGCATTGATTCCGTCGGATCCGACGCGCGCTGAAGATACTGTCGGAAAGCTGGCATCGCTGCTTCGCTTCTCGTTGAATGCGCAGCAGAGCGGTTTGGTCCCGTTGAGCCAGGAGCTCAAGATTGTCAGGGATTATCTTGAAATCGAGAAGACGCGCTTCGGTCAGCGGATAAGATACGAGATCGATGTCCCCGACGACTTGCAGGACGCCAAGGTTCCCCCGCTCGCGCTTCAGTCGGTGGTGGAGAATGCAATAAAGCACGTGGCTGCCAAGCGACCTGAGGGGGTGTCAATTCGTGTGAGCGGCGCCAGGGCGGGCGACAGAATCCATCTGGATGTTCTTGACGACGGCCCCGGGTTCTCGCTCTCCGCCATCACGCCTGAACACGGGCTGGGCAACTTGCTGGGCCGCCTCGAACTTCTGTTTGGGTCCGAAGGAGAGCTCGCTGTTACTCGCGAAAATGAAAAGACGAGAGTCCGGCTGGCTTTCCCGGCATAATTGAAGGGTCGATGGAAACTGTACCGCTTCGTGCTTATCTCGTGGATGACGAGCCGCTCGCAATTGAGCGCCTGACACGGCTGCTGGCGAAGTTCGAAGACATTCACATCGTGGGAAGTTGCTCTGACCCTGCGCGAGCGATCGACGACCTCAATCATGCTGCCAATGGACGCATCGACGTGCTGTTTCTCGACATACAGATGCCCGGAATCAACGGTTTTGACTTGCTGGCGCGATTGGCAGTGCAACCCTTTGTGATTTTCACCACGGCCTTCGATGAGTATGCATTGCGTGCTTTTGAGGTCAACTCGATTGACTACCTAGTCAAGCCGGTTGAGCCGGCCCAGTTAGAGCGGGCGCTGAACAAGCTTGGCCGATTGCGTCCGGTTCCCAAACCCGAATGGCAGCGGGACCCCGCTTTGCTTCTGAAGGAACTGGCCGAAACGCTGCGCGGCCAGCGTCCCGATTATCCGCCCCGCATTGCTTCTCGTGTTGGCGAGCGAATCTCGTTTCTCTCATTAGACGAAGTCACTCATTTCATGGCCAAGGATAAACTGACCTACGCGGTGGTAGATGGACGTGAGCATAGTGTCGATCAGAGCATTTCTGAGCTTGAGCGGCGTCTGGACCCTGCGAAGTTTCTGCGCATCCACAGGTCTGTTCTTGTGAATGTGGACTGGATTCACGAAGTGAACTCGTGGTTTGCCGGGAAGGTCATTTTGTCGCTCAAAGATGGCCGGCACACGCAACTGCCAGTAGCGCGGGACCGCGTTCGAGCGCTGAAGGCGCATATGGGATTCTGACGGAATGCTTGCTCAGGCAACTGTGCGAAGCGCAGCTTCTGCCCATTCGACAGCCTCGGCAAAGCAGCCAACCACGTCGGCCTGGTCCAGTCCGTAGGCCTCAACGATTGCGTCGCTAGATGCCCAATTACCGCGCTCATGGCACTCCAACCATCGCAAATATCCGTGGGCCCTGCAGCGGATGTCCATCATTGGCTGGGGGGCTGCGTAGCGCAGTCTAGCTGCCGATTCCGGCAGAGGGGACGCAATGAATCTGGCCGCGATGACCTGTGAAGCCATACGCACCTTTCCAAGTCTCTTATCGGTTGAAGAGACACATGGCTTGAAAGAATGTGGGCGCTAGCGACAGTTTTGTAAGGTGTTGGCCGGATGGGTCAGCCGCCCATAAACATTCCGCCGTTGACGTCCACTACGTGTCCTGTAATGTATGCGGCGCCGTCAGAGGCCAGGAACGCGACAGTCTGAGCGATCTCCAAGTCCGTTCCTGCCCTGCCAAGGGGAATTTGCGCCATCATCGCTGTCCTCTGTTTCTCATCGAGCACGGCCGTCATGGGCGTTTCAATGTATCCCGGCGCGACGGCGTTCACGGTGATCCCTCGCGACGCCACTTCGCGGGCGATGGACCGCGTGAGCCCGATGAGACCTGCCTTGCTGGCGGCATAGTTTACCTGTCCAGCCTGGCCGGTGCGGCCAACCACGCTGGATATGTTGATAATTCTTCCCCAGCGATTCTTCAGCATCGGCCTGAGCAGCGCCTGGGTCAACAAGAATGCGCCGGTGAGATTGGTGCCGAGCACATCGTCCCAGTCTGCTCGCTTCATGGCCATCATCAGCCCATCACGGGTGATGCCGGCATTGTTCACCAAAATCTCCACTTTGCCGTAACGGTCGATCGCGGCCTTGGCTCCAGCCCGGATTGAATCCTCGCTGGAGATGTCGAGCGGAATTGCCGATGCCTGGCCGCCCGCGGTCTCGATCTCCGCGACTGCCTCGGCCAGTTTCGTTTCATTTCGAGCGGCCAGCAATACCGTCGCGCCGGCGTTTGCCAGTTCGAGCGCACATGCGCGACCAATCCCCTGGCTGGCTCCTGTGACGAGCGCTATTCTCCCTTGCAAAGTGCCCATATGTTTCTGTTTGACCCACGCGTGTGCAGACACGCGCCCTTCCGTTCACCATTATAGGGCGACGAAATGTAGGGTGTGCCTGGATCGAACAATGGTCGCATTGCAACAATTTGGCGAGCTTAGCTGCAGCAAAAAGAAAAAGAGCGCCGGAACTGGTTTGCTCAGCTCCGGCGCAAAGGGGAATGGAAGGCGAGACCTGGTTAGTTAAGTTCGTCGACGTAATGGGCCAACAGGACTGTGTTGCCTGAAAGCGGATCTTTGACCAGGAGTCCGACGACGCGGACGTTCTCGCCGGCAGTCAGGCTGCCCAGACCCGTCAGGCCATCGCGGAATTGCGTCGGGTTGGCGGTATACACCGTAACCGTTTGTGGTACCAGCAGTCCGACGAAGCCATTGATCTGCATTTGGAATGTCCCGTTTGACATGTTCACCATGTTTGGGACCACCGTGCCGTTGAAGCCCCAGTGGCGCAGCACGACACGCTTCGCCGTCACATCCTGAGGGTTGGTTGCGCCGGTCGCAGGACCACCGATCGAAACGTGCTGACCAGGCAGAAGCGTGCTCTGGTTAAAGAGGAACTGGGTGAGCGGGTTGTGCCACTGGTAGATGAAATACTTTTCGTTCCCGGATAGATCCACCTGGGCAATCTGTCCGAGAGTTAGACCCGTCGATGTGGGCAGCAATCCGCGTACATAGAGGTCAAAGCTCGTTGCCGGCCCTGAAGAGGGCTGCACGTAGGTGATCTGGCCGCCTGCATAGAAGCCGTTTTGCGATAGGATGGCCACATCGCTGGCGTCCAGGGTTTGGTCGGCCTTGTCGAGGGTGCCGGAAACTTCCACAATGCTGCTGGTTGTCAGATCGCTGATGGAGTCGTTCCCTTCCCATTCAGTCTGGCCGTCGACGTTGATGGTGAACTGTTCGCCATGCGGTCCCTGAACAACAAACGACTGGCCATTGCTGCCTACGGTTACGACCGCTGCGATAAATGAATCGATGTAGGCGCCCGAATCGCCGACACCAACTGTTTTGACATCGAAAACGGGCGTGACCTGGCCGGTAAAATTACCGTTGTTGTCGACTTGAACGGATTGGTGCAGATCGAAATCGACGCGGAGACCGACCGGTGCCCCAGCGTGAACAACCACCAGCGGGGTAGCCAGGGTTGCTGTGTAGGTATATGTGGAAGCAGCGTTGGGGTACATCCCGGCTTGAGTTTGTATTGTCGGAGCGCCACTTCCCTGGGTGTTTAGGTAGCCGATGGTCGGAGCGCCGAGGGTGATGGAGATGCTGGAATACGTACCCTCGGGAACGTCATTGATGTCGAGCAGAGTCTGCAGTCCGTTGAAACGGGCGAAATCCACTGTGGGCGTTCCGCTGATCAAGGACATGGTGGTTCCGCTGGAACTGGTAGCAGTGACACTCTCGACCGGCACTGAGAACGAAACAACGCTGGCGACGGGAGCATCGGTTCCAACGATAAAGGCCGGCCCAGTCATTGCATCGGGTGAATTGCCTGGGTTGCCAACAAGGCTGCTGACGCAGCCCGACAGGAGCAATGCGACGGCAGTCAACGACAAAGATGCGATGGACAAGAATTTGATTCGCGTCCTGGAATCCATATCAACAACACCTCTTCAATGAATTTGTGTTTTCGAGAAAATGCATACGCTCTTTGTCCCGTATCGAAATCGCGCGCAAATGCCGACATGATTAGCAGGCATAAGCAAGACCGGGAACTAAGATACTTCACAGGCAGCTCGGCAAATCCTCGCCGGGTGCATACCGCGGGAACACAGTGTCAAAGGGAAAGTTGCGTCAGGATTCTTTTAATTTCAGAAGGGGACTACTTTAGTAACCATCAGCGGGCCACCATCAGACGCTGAGCGCAGACTAGACCGAAGGCGTTGCTGCCACCGTGACTGGACGGCCGGCGAGCGCGGGCCTGACCAACTCCGCGGGCCATATATAGACCGCAAGCCGCCGAGAGTAGTGGAGCACAGGATCCTGATCGGGCAGGTCAATGCCGATGGCCTTGGCCAGATCGTTGCGTTCGATTTCAGCTTCAGCATCTTCCAATGGCCATGGGACGTGGTGGAGATTGGCCCGCACCGCCTGTCCCGCGCGGTTGCGGGTAAACAGGCAACTGCGCTCGAGCAGGAAGTATTCGAGCGACCCGCTGTTGCCGTCGGCGTTTTTGCGAGTTGGTCCAAGGCCGCGGTAGCGTGCTTTGAAAATCATTTGCTGGCTTGAAAACCGTCGGCGGCTATAGAACGAGAATTCTCGTTCAGATCTTTGATCAAGCCGCATCTCTGCCCAGTGATAGGGCAAATGGAAAAAGGTATGGGCCAGGGCAACGGCCAGCAGGTTGCTCGCGTCGAGCGAAAAGAAATAGACGCCGGGAGTGCCCGTGTGTTCGTCACGAACATAGGTGCGGAGGTTCAGATCGGGGAAGCTGCGCATTCCCGGGACTGGAGGCATTCCGCGGACCTTGATGCGGTCGAGCCAGAATGGCACCACCCCCAGCCAGGCCGAACCCTGGAATGTATCCACCTGGAGGCCCTCGGGCAATAGAGGGGTGATGGACGCTGCCGGGACGGGCCAATGGGCAAACAGCAGGTCGTTCCAGCGCTGAGTCATCATCCAACGCCCGGAAGGCAATGGCCGCGGCCTGTGCGACGTGCGTACCAGGTACTTTTGCATGGCCTACTCCTGCTTTGTCGATCGTGTAAAGCTCAGCCCGTTTTTCCCGGACGGCCGGTTCCAGTGGTTTCAGGACGAACCGGGGGCCAATTGGGATGCACCGCCCAAAAGCAGCCTCATGCCGTATTCTGTTCGCGAGCCCTCATTCATGTCCAGTGAAACTTTTCTTCCATCCGGCGCACGTAACCAAACTGATGTATTCGCCGTTCACGGAGCCGACCCGGAGGTGCTG
>Ga0181535_10001420_pt1 | contig 31396 bp, 16 predicted proteins | sample PEATcosm2014_Bin_44_FD_119774 | JGI IMG/M metagenome (GOLD analysis project Ga0181535, IMG submission 119774) | Peatland microbial communities from MTU Mesocosm Facility, Houghton, MI, USA - PEATcosm2014_Bin17_30_metaG | ecosystem: Environmental > Terrestrial > Soil > Wetlands > Peat | place... | reverse complement strand
CGTGAACTCACTCGCGATAGGAGCCAACGCATCCTGCGCATCGGTGCGGAACGGCGCGGCGGGAAGCCCGGTGCCGTTCACGAGGTTTGCGCCTTGCGGATAGTTATCCCAGGCATAACGAACGGATGCGGGTTGGGTGATCTGGTCGCTGTGCACGATCACCGTCTTGCCCACAATGTAGGCTGCCGCATCGACGTACCGGCCATCAGGACCAGCGATCTGAAACCACAGCAGCGGGCCATCCTTGCTTGTAAGGCCGTCAGCGTGAGTAAAGCGGATGACGATGCTCTGCCCTCGAACCTTCATGCCGGCGTATACCGGCCCCGAGTACTCAATCTTCCGGTGGTACACTTTCACGAGGGCGATGCGGCTCAGTCGATCGCCGACGGGTTCTTTATCTTTCGGATGCACGTTCGCCGGGTCTCCCACGTCCAGGGTCACAGCCATTCCGGTGTTGGGTAAAGAAAGGATCCTGGATTGCGCCTCGCGCACGGCAGGATTATTGCTGACGTTCTTCAGCGGCGGCAACTGCACGCAATAGAACGGAAAATCTTTCTCACCCCATTCCGCGCGCCAGTCCTTCACGAGCGTTTCCATCACGTGTGGATACAAAGCGACGCCCGCTTTGCCTCCAACAATCGATTCTCCCTGGTACCAAATCACACCGCGCATGGCGAACGGGAGGATCGGGTGGATCATGCCGTTGTAAAGGACGGTAGGCTCGTGCTGATCCTGCACGGGATCGCGCAATGGGCCGGGCTGGGCCGGGCGCGCATTGATGGTTTGCGGGCTTGGAGGAGCCTGGTCCGTGGTAGCGCCAGGATGCGCTTTGAAAAAATTGTAGAGATCATCGAAGCGGTTCAGCATCGGACTCATTTGCGGGTCGTTGGCGACAACGCCACGAGAAATCCACGCCTCCGCGGTGCTCGCTCCGTATGCCACGACCACCATGCCGACCGGTTCGTGCAGCGCCTGATTCAGGTCTCGCCCAAACAGGTATGCCACGGCCGAGAAAGCCGGCGCATTTTCCGGCGTAGCGACTTTCCACGATCCCTTGATCTCGTCCTGCGGTTCATAGGACTTTTTGGTTTCCGCCATGAAAATCCGCAACTGCGGATAATTGGCAGCGGCGATCTCCTGATCCTCATGGAGCATGCCCGCATATCGAGCCGCCTTCACCGAGACCGTGAATGCCATGTTGGATTGTCCGGATGCGATCCAGTCTTCGCCCACGAGTACATCGTTTACAGTAATGGTGTTCTTGCCCGCAATCGTCATCACGAACGGACCACCGGGCTTCATCTTTCCGAGGCGCACCATCCAGCGTCCGTCTGCGTCCGCCGTGGCGAATTTGGTCTGGTTTCCAATTTTGACTGTGATTGTTTCTCCCGGAGCTGCCGTGCCCCAAACGGGTACGGGCATGCCACTCTGGAGCACAGCGTGATCGCTGAAAAGTGCATTCGGCGTGACATCGGCGTGGCCGAGCGTGGACAAAAGGAGAAAGGCAAACGTGCAGAGTGCCCAGATTTTCTTCATCGCGTCCTCGAGTGCAGGCGGTTTTAGGGAACGAAGTACCACTCGGTTGACGATCATAGCAGGCGGCTCGGAGTTGGAATAAGCGATCGACCTGATGACATTCGGAACGGGCTTTGCCGCGCATATCGGTCGAATCGCGAAACGCGCCCACTTTCCCACCGCGCCGCCTTCAGCCTGGCACCGTTATTCTTGAAGCATCATGACACCTTCATCCCGCCCTCTTCGCCGCGTGGCCGTTTTTTGCGGATCGGCCTTTGGATCGAACCCTGCCTTTCGCGCGGAAGCTGCGGCGCTTGGCGCAGCCATCGGCAAGGCCGGCCTCGGCTTGGTTTATGGCGGAGCCAGCCGCGGACTGATGGGCGCGCTCGCCGACGCGGCCCTTGCCGAGGGCGCTGAAGTCATTGGCGTGCTGCCTGCAGCGCTCGACGGCCGCGAGATCGGGCACACGCACCTTACTTCGCTCGAGGTGGTGCTCACTATGCACGAGCGCAAAGCCCGCATCCATGAGCTTTCCGATGCCATCCTGGTTTTGCCCGGCGGCTACGGCACGCTCGACGAACTGATGGAAGCTGTGACCTGGGCGCAGATCGGCCTGATTGCCAAGCCCATCATCCTCATCAACACGGCCAACTACTGGGACGGCTTGTTGGCGTTTCTCGATACCGCCGTGGCCGGCGGCTTCATCGAAGCGCGCAACCGGGAGTTGATGCGCGTGGCCGCGAATGCAGCGGATGCGCTGGCCATGGCCGCTCGCGCCTGATCGACGAAGCCCTTGCGCGGTATCATGCCCGTATGTCAAAAAAGCTCCGCTTCGGCGTGCTCAGCACCGCCAACATCGGCCTGAAAAAAGTGATTCCTGCCATGCAGCAGGGAGAACTCACCACCGTCGCCGCCATCGCTTCACGGGATCTTGCGAAAGCCCGCGAGGCAGCCGACAAGCTCGGCATTGCCACGGCTTACGGTTCCTATGAAGAATTGTTCGCCGATCCCAACATCGACGCCATCTACAATCCGCTGCCCAATCAGTTGCACGTGCCGTTGACCGTGAAGGCCGCCGAGGCCGGCAAGCATGTGCTCTGCGAAAAGCCGCTCAGCATGACCGTTGCCGAAGCCAAAACTCTGCTCGGCGTGCGCGACCGCACCGGCGTGAAAATCTGCGAAGCCTTCATGATTCGCAGCGCGCAACAGTGGTTGCGCGTGCGCCAGCTTCTCGACGAGGGCCGCATCGGCGAGGTGCGCGCCGTCAACGCGCATTTCAGCTACTTCAACGTCAACCCCGGCAACATCCGCAACCAGGTGGAGACGGGCGGCGGCGGCGTGTACGACATCGGTTGCTACTGCATCCAGGCTTCGCGCTTTGCCTTCAAGGAAACGCCGCGGCGCGTGGTGGCGCTCGTCGAACTCGATCCGCAGTTGGGTACCGATCGGCTGGCTTCGGCGATTCTCGACTTCCCCAACGGCCAGGCCATCTTTACCTGCAGCACGCAATTGATTCCCTACCAGAGGGCGCAGATTCTGGGCACGCGCGGCCGTATCGAGATTGAGATTCCCTTCAATGCGCCCAACGACCGGCCCACGCGCCTCTTCATCGACGCGACCGGCGACCTCACCTTCAACGGCATCACCACGGAAACCTTCCCCACTGCGGATCAGTACACGCTGCAAGGGGACGCATTTGCGCGCGCGGTTCTCGAGAACACTGAAGTTCCGGTCACGCTTGAAGATTCCATCGCGAACATGGCCGTCATTGAAGCCATCTTCCGCTCCGGGAATTCGGGACAATGGGAAGCGATCGAGCAATAAGAGGAAATACTCCGGAGAGCTAAACGGTCTTGGCCGCCGTCGCGCACTCGAACAGATCGCGGCTCAGGGTCTCCATGCGCCGGGGGTCGGTGTCCCACGCGAACATGAAGCGAGCCGCGCCGCCAATGAAAGTGTAGAAGTTCCATCCCCGCGCCCTCAGCGCATTGAGGATCTCCTCCGAAGCCTGGAGGAAAACGGCGTTGGCCTCAACCGGCTGCGCCAGCTTGATGCCGGGGATGGAATCAATCAGCAAGGCGAACTGCCGCGCACAGCGGTTGGCATGTTCGGCATTGCGCAGCCACGCGCCGCTCTCGAGCATTCCCACCCACGGCGCGGAAAGAAAACGCATCTTCGATGCGAGTTGGCCTGCCTGCTTGCACCGGTAATCAAAATCGATGGCCAGCGCGGGATCGAAAAACAGCACCGCCTCTCCCAGCGCCATCCCATTCTTGGCGCCGCCAAAGCAAAGCACATCCACGCCGAGTTTCCACGTCATCTCTGCCGGTGAGCAGCCCAGGCTGGCGCAGGCATTGGCAAATCGCGCGCCATCCATGTGCAGCGAGAGTCCCAGCGCCTTGCATTCCTCGGCAATCGCGCGCAGTTCCTTGAGCGTGTACACGCGCCCCGTCTCAGTCGATTGCGTAACCGTCACCGCGCGCGGCTTGGGATAGTGAATGTCGTGGCGCTTGGTGGCCAGATCGCGAATCGCCGCGGGCGTCAACTTGCCATCGGCGCTCGCCGCGGCGAGCAGCTTGGAGCCGTTGGAGAAGAACTCGGGCGCACCGCACTCGTCCGTCTCCACGTGCGACTGATCCGAGCAGATGACGCTGTGATACGACTGGCAGAGCGACGCCAGCGCCAGCGAATTGGCCGCGGTGCCGTTGAAGACGAAGTACACCTCGCACTCCTTCTCAAACAGGGTGCGGAAGGCATTGGCGGCTTTGGCCGTCCATGGGTCGTCGCCATACGACGTCACATGCCCGCGGTTGGCGGCTTTCATCGCCTGCCAGGCTTCAGGGCAGATTCCGGCGTAGTTGTCACTGGCAAACTGTTGGTGCAAATCCTTTTCGGCAATTTCAGACATGGCACGTCCTCATTCCATCAGGGCTAACTGCGGCCCCGGGGTGCTTTATATGAACTGTAAAAGGTCGGTCGTTCGGGCGTCGGAGAAGAGTTGGAGGCGCGAGCCGGGATCGAGCCGGCGCATAAGGGTTTTGCAGACCTACCGGGTCTATGTGTGGAGTTTTGTTGATTGCTATAAGTGAACGGAAACACTAACAAATTGTATAGAGGGCAACATGGGCCAACAAGCCCCCGCAAGCAGGTGCTCCCCACAAAAGTCCCCACACTCCTAACAGCCTTAGGCGAGATCAAGTTACGCGGAGCTGATACTATTTGTCAATTGAAACAATGCTGGCACGATCACGAGTGTGGCCGCGAAACGTCCATCCTTCAACACTTCAGAATTACTTTGCGAGCAGCGGTGGAATTTGTGCAGGAATCCCAGCTGTGCGGGGCCCGTCCGAAACTTCGGTTGGAGTTTGAATCATGATGCGATCGGTTTTGTGCATCGCCCACTGTGCTCTTCTTGCCGCTACGGTTCTCGCCCAATCGGCAGCCGGTCAAGCAAGCGCACCAGCCGTCCCAACAGCAAGTGCCCCAGCCGCCAACGCACAGGCAGCAGACGCCAACCCTACATTCGTCATTGCGGATGTCCGCCCCAGTTCGCAACATCTCTTTAATCGCAGTGGCCTGGTCTTCGTTCACGGCGACCGGTATATCCTCCGACGCACCAACATGCGCGATCTGATCGCAATTTCCTACGGCCTCGAGGCCGGCTTCGTGAAGGAAGGTCCTAGCTGGCTCGAATACGACACCTTCGATATCACCGCCAAATTACCCCCTGGAGCGACGCCGGACTCAGAGAAGCTGATGCTTCGGGCGCTGTTGGCGGACAGATTCAAGCTGGTGCTCCACAATGGGACGTCGTCCATACAGGCGTATACGCTCATGCCCGGCAATGGCAAAGTGAAGATGAAGCCATCCGATGGCTCAGACGATTCCGGTTGCAAGTTCCAGCAGTCCTCGATTCAGACACCGGGCCCACCCGTATACGTCGCATTCTCCTGCCACAACGTCTCAATGGAGACGCTTGCAAAGAACCTGCACGGTTGGACCTACGATTACAGCCACGGCCCTGTCCTGGATGGCACAGGCCTCAAAGGGACCTGGGACTTCGACATCAAGTGGACACCCAGGCAACTGCTGGCAAGTGCCGGTGCGGACGGAATCTCGATTTACGATGCCGTGGACAAACAACTTGGGCTCAAGCTGGAGTTGCAACCGGCGACCATGCCAGCGGTCATCGTTGACAGCGTGAATCACACGCCGACTCCCAATTCGCCCGACCTGGATAAGATTATGCCTCCGCTGCCACCGCCGGAATTCGAAGTGGCAACCATCAAGCCGAGCAAGCCGGAGGAGCAGGGGAACGGCAGAATCACCGGGAACCAGATCAATCTCCAGGCCACCCCGCTTAAATTTCTGATCATTTATGCCTGGGATCTGAACCCGATCGATGATGAAGTGATCGTTGACGCGCCGAAATGGCTGGATTCGGATCGTTTTGACATTGTGGCCAAGGTGTCGAGCGATGCTGGGGGAAACACCGCGCAAAATCCCACGCCTGTGGACCCGGAAGATCTTCGCCACATGCTGCGCGCATTGCTGACGGAACGCTTCCAGATGCAGACCCATATGGAAGACCGTCCCACCGACGCATACACCATGATTGCGGTGAACCCGAAACTTAGGAAGGCCGATCCCAACAGCCGTACGCGATGCGGAGAAAACCCTGGACCGGACGGAAAGGATCCAAGGATCGCGAACCCGGCGCTGAACAGGCTGATCTCATGCCAGAACATGACGATGGCGCAAATCGGCGAAAAGTTTCAAGAGCTCGCGGGTGGATATATCCATAGCCCGGTCCTGGACGCAACGGGACTCACAGGCACGTGGGATTTCACCTTGAGCTTCAGCTCGGTTGATCTGACCAGGGGAGGCGGCGCGGTCGCGGCTCCTCCATCGCAAGGCGCGCCGACGGCGCCAGACCCGAACGGCGCCGTCTCTTTCTTCGACGCCATCAACAAACAGCTCGGTCTGAAATTGGAGAAACAGAAACGTCCATTGCCGGTGCTGGTCATCGATCACATTGAGGAGAAGCCCACCGAAAACTGACAGTGCGGCTCGATGCAATACCGAACACCGGTGCTTCGATCGGCACGCGGGCGACTTGGTTCTTGAGGAAGCAAACTCGCCGCGATAATCGGCGCCATAGCGAATTGCCCATCTCGGATCTGGGCATTGTCGCCGGCCACCGCACGGTGTTGCACTACACTGCAAAGAGGTCACGGATTCGGCGCCGCAGACAGGCAGCTGCTTTGCGGATTGCAACAGCGGAGCGGATTGAGTTCAACCAGTGATGCAAATATGAAACCGGGTTTAAAGATTGGCGATGCCGGCGAATTGACCTGGGTGGTTGACCCGACAATGACCATCACTCTAGGCGGCGCCCCACAGGCTACCGTGTTTTCAACACCCAGCATGATCATGCTCATGGAGCGAGCAGCGCGTGAAGCGCTGCGGCCGTTCCTTGAGGACGTTGAGGAATCGGTCGGGGTGGCAGTGCAGGTGGAGCATACCGGCGCAGCGGTGCTGGGCTCAACCGTTCGGGGTGCCGCAAAAGTAACGGAGATCGACGGCCGTCGCATCGCCTTCGAGGTGCGGGCCTATGTTGGTGATCGCGAAATTGGCCGCGGCATGCATCGTCGCGCGGTAGTCCAGCTCGATAAGCTGGTGGCCAACGTGATGCAACTGATGAAGGAAGAAGATCGCGTGATGACGCTCAAGCCCGACAACGGCGAGCTCGGCCGATTGGAAACTGTTACGGTCAAAGTGACGAATCGGATTGCGGCCGTGACCTTGAATCGTCCACGTGCGGCCAACGCTATCGACGTGCAGATGACCGGCGAACTCGAGCGCATTGTGGCGTGGCTGGCCGGGCATCCCGAGCAGGTCAGAGTTGTGGCCATCTCCGGCGTGGGCGACGCATTCTGTGCCGGCGATGACGTGAAGGAGATCGCGGGAATGTCGCTGGAAGCTGCGCGAACGCTGAGTTTGCGGCAGGCAAATCTGTTTCTCGCCCTGGAACAGTTGCCTCAGCCCGTGATTGCGGCCGTCAACGGACCAGCCTTCGGCGCCGGTTGCGTGGCGGCATTTTCGTGCGACTGGCGGATTGCGTCGCACGCGGCGCGTTTTGCCATGCCGGAGATTAAGCTGGGCTGGCCGCCGGGTTACGGCATTGCGCAATTAACCGCGCTGGTGGGCAAAGCGCGCGCGCTTGAGTTGTGCCTTACAGGCGAGGCCATCGCTGCGGCCCGCGCGCTGGAGTGGGGCCTGGTGAACGAAGTTGTGGCGGGCACGATGCTCATGAAATCCGCGCAACAACTCGCGGAACGTTTGCTGCTGCTTCCCGCTGAGGCGCTGCGGCAAACCAAGCGCGCCATCCATCTGGACGAGGGGCAATTGCCTAAAGTTACACATCGCGCCGATACCGAAGCGTATTTGCGCTGCCTCGATTCACCGGACGCCCGCGAAGGCATCGCGGCGTTTGTCGAGAAGCGGAAGGCAAAGTTTGCCGGAAGATAATTCAGATTAAAGCCTGAACAATACCCTCAGCGCACTTCCATCGATATTCTTCCCGTTACATCCTTGTCCAGCACCCACCATTCGCCTTCCCGGTGAGCCATGACTTCGTGCCCGTTCATCCATACTCCGCGCGAATTTTCTGTCGCCGGTAATCGCACCTTAGCTTGCATTCCTTTCGGCAGCGCGGCTGACAAGGTAAATCTCGGAGTCATCTTCCAGGACACGCGTACTGCTCCTTTTGGAGCTGGCACGGTTCCACTTGCAAACTGAAGGCCCCCGGGATGCGGTTGTATCTCCGCTTCATTCCACCCCGGACTGCTTACCTGCACTCCCAGCACGAAGCGCGGCAGCAGGTTTGCCGGAGCGGCTCCCCACGCGTGATTCCAATCCTGGTTTGGCTTGAAATGTTGATCCCAGGCTTCCCACGTGATCGTGGTTCCGCTGTCGACCATATGCCTCCAACTGCGATCGCCCGGCGCTATCATCTCTTCCACCGCGGCCTTCGCCTGCCCGTTCTCGAACAACCCTTCCAGCAGGTACTGAGCCGCGTACACCGAACACCGCATCCCTTGTTGTGCGAGCCACTCTGCCACGTGCGCGCGCTCTTTCTCCGGCACGAGTCCAAAAGCCAGGGGAAACAGGTTGGCGTGAAGCGAAGTGTGATCGGTTCCCATGCCGTCCCGGTACAACCCTGTTTTTTCGTTGAAGAGCACTTTTTGAAAAGAGGCCAGCGACGTGCGTTCGCGCCGGGCGAAATCCTCCGCATCGTTCTGCTTGCCCAGGACCAGGGCGAGCTGGCGCATCTCTTCGATTGCTCGCAAATGAAAGGCATTCATTACTGTGTTCACCGTGGTAAATACGTAGCCATCGCGTTCGCCTATCGGCCAATCGACATTGTCGCTGCGCCGGATTTGCGCCGGTGTGCTCTGAATCAGGCCATCGGCTCCCGCCCGATCCACCAGTGTTTTGCTCTTCAGTGATTCGTAATGTTCCGCCAGCCAATCTTTGTCGCCGGTTTGCATCCAATCCGCATAAGCCATGAACACCATGTGCGGAGCCCACTCGGTCGGCCACGTGGGATAGCGCATGAGCCGCTCGAATGTGTCCCGTTCCATCTTGGAATCGGGATCGCCGGCGTAATATCCAAGCTGCGCGAGATAGGCATCGGCCTCGTAAGCCAGCCGCTCGCGGTCGCCATCCACAAAGATGCCGGCGAAGGTCGTCGCTTTAATCGTGTAGTGGCATAAATCCCATACACGATCGAGCATTGCGTCAGAAGAGTGGAAGCTCGCTGCTTCATCGTTCCAGGTGCTGTCGAAGGCAGCCCTTCGCTTCACCTCGCCGGGGCGCAGCTCGCCGGGCCAACCTTCAATCTCTACCCACCGGAAAGGCGTCAGCACTCCCCACTCGGACGGAGTGAGTACAGCGGGTGGCTTTGTGTTACGGGCATCTGGCGGCGGGGCAATTACTTCGTTGGTCCCGTCAAGCGATGCCTTCACTTCGGAGTAGCGGACCGATCCCGGGGGCTTGCGGTCGATCCGGCCGTTCCGCATCGCCTCGCCAAAGCGAACCGTCACCTTGCCCTTGCTCCCCGAATCTGGGATCAGCAGTAGATTGCCAAAGGCGACTCGGCCGAAGTCCAGAAGATAATCGCCATCCGGTAACCTTAGGACTGACAACGGGCTTTGCTTGACCAGCTTCACCTGAGCAGACCCGGTATTCGAACTAATACCCACGAAAAGCGCAAGAAGAGTCACTTCAAGCGCCTTGGCTCGTTTGTCCCTGCATCGTCTGAGCACGAATTTCACTCCGCTATTCATTGAATTGTCCGACCCCTCGATCGACCAGGTAGTTCCTCGTTTTTTTCGCCATGCCCAAGGCCTCTGTTTTCACGACGCCATGCCTACGCCTACCAGGTTGGCGGCGGCAATAATCACCAGAATTCCGGCCCACAACAGGCGGATCGGCCGGCTTCCCACGCCGGCCCACTCGCCGAGCGCCAGGCCCACCAGTCCGCCGCACAGCACGTAACCGCTCATGTGCAGCATCCAGTTCACATAGCTCAACCGCGCTGGGATGTTGGCCTCGCCCCACGCATAAAAGAACATCTGGAAGTACCACATGATGCCGCCCGACGCGGCCATCGCGCCGTTCTTCAGGAGAGTTGCCACCGGCTGCGACAGGTCGGCACTTAGCGAAAGGTTCTTCTTGAATGCCAGGCGCGTGAAGCAGTAAGTCATATTCACGATGGCGCCGCCGCCCATGATGAGCACGTAGCTTGGCAGCCGCGCGTACAGCCGGTTTACGCCCAGCTTCAGCACCGCCGTGCGAATCGGCGTAGCCGCATCAAGCCCGAAAGAAAAACCGGCCGAAAAGATGCCGCACATCACCGCCAGCGCCAGGCCGAGCGTCACGTTGAATTCCTTCGCCTCCGCACCCAGCTGCATTTCCTTCTCGTGACCCGCGTAGGAGACGGTGGCCACGCCGATGAGCGCCACAATTACGCCCGACATGCTCCACAACCCGCTGCGGCTCGTGAACAGCGCCAAAAACTGCCCGTGAAGCGCCGGAGGCACCAATGTACCGACCACCAGGGTCACGCCGATGGCCACGCCGATGCCCAGCGACATGCCCAGGTGGCGCATGGTGAGCCCGTAGCTTACGTTCCCCACGCCCCACATCGCGCCAAAGAGCGCCACTCTCCAAATTAGTGCAGGGCTCAGCGACGCATAGAAAGCGTAGAAATGCGGCAGCAGGATATAGCTCATACTGAGCGGCAGAAGAATCCAGGAGAAGAAGCCGGCTACTGCCCAGGTGGTTTCCCACGACCATTTCTTAACTTTCTCAATGGGCGCATAGAATGATGCGGCGCACGCTGATCCCACCAGGTGCCATCCGATTCCTGCCAAGATTGCAAACGGCATTCCTTCTCCAATCCAGTTTGCAGCGGGTGCTCGCCTGGCGCTCGCAGGATCGACAGGCTAATTGTTGAGGTCTCCGTCCTCCGGCGTCTCACGATTGACACCAGAGCCGAAGTACATTGGCACGAGAGGCGGTTCCTTCTTCGATGCTTTCTCGAATGCCGCATCCTCGACAGCGGCTTCGCAGGAGACGAGTAGCTCCTCCTCAGTCAGTTCTCCAAAGTGGATCATCGACGGAGCGTGAACGCAGTGCTCCCTTGCGGTGATCTTGTTGCTGGCACGGTGATGCCATCGGAATTCTCTGACGAAGTTTGAGGATAGATGAGCAACCGGTCTCTTGCATTGCCTTTGAACCGTACATCGACGTGATGGCCAGCGTCAAGCGTTGCCACAAGAGTCGTGTTGCATCTTCTGAATCAAAGGTGGAGATGTCTTGGCGGGCACCACGTCGCACTACGGGAGCCGCGTGGCCTACGCTTTCTCCTCTTGCGGACAGCGATGGGCGGCGAGATTGAGCAGGATCGGAATTCAGTGCAGATTTGGATAAGAGCGGTAAGCCTCGACGGTCGCGGTCAAAGGAGTACCGGGAACCGACGAAACCTTCAGGAGCACATCAAAATAAGGGAATTTGTCGGCGCGCAATAGTTTTTTGAAAGCGGATAGCTGGTCGTCGGACAGGAGAAAATCTCCGGCGGCTTCAGTGGCTTCTGCACCAGTGCCTTCAATGAGCAGAACCACTCCATTGTGGTCAGGGTTCGGCTGGTAGGAGACAACGCAATACTGAGTCGAATCAGTCTGCGTGTAAACCGCCAACTCGCTCCCCGTCGGTGCACGGTTCACGACGGTAATCGGACCGTCGGTGGAGAATTTGGCCACAAAATTCATGTGACCCTCGAAGAGATCGTCCCAGGGGTTCGAGATTCGGCCGCCAATCAAAATCACGTTGTCGCGCTTGGTAAGATCCGGCAGATAGCCGCGCGCATTATATAAATGGATTTTGGTGCCCAGAGGATCGAGGGCCAGAATGCGGCGTGCAAGTTTGAAGTCGTCCTGGTCGCCGAGATTCCAGACTGAAATCCGGCTCAGAACGGCGTGCAAGTCCGGGCTCGCATTCTCAGTCTGCAGCTGGCTGATGTAGCTGCGGCTGAGATAGTCATTAAACTGAAAGGACTTCTTGTTGATGTCCTGGAGCAGGCCGAACGACGCGTCGGCCAGAACAATATCCGTATCCGGCCGTGCATCTAAAATGTTGCTCCACAATTCTGCAACCGCCGGTTGGGATTGCCAGGGATACATGGACCGGTATAAGGAGCGGTACTGAAAGCGGAGGATGATGCAGGTTGCGGCGAGCGCGACAATGATCACGGCGGCAAGGATCATTACCCAGCGGCTTTGCGGGATGATGGATCGAACAACAGGAGCCGCGTCGGCGGGTTTGGAAATCGAAACCACATTGGCAGGCACGGGTTCCAGCACTTTGGCCGCCGCTATTTCAATCGCGATTTGCGGCTTGACTGGACGATACCTGAATACTGGGAGATAGCTGCCGCGAGGAATCTCCACGACCAAGGGCTCGTTCGCTCCCTCGCCTTCAAAATAGGCTTCGACCCGCTTGCGGAGTTCACTTACATTGGTGCGAACAATATTGTCATCGCTGGTGTCGTAGTCATGGCTTCGACCGAACACCTCCACACCGATTCTCTGTTCGTGAACGGTGTCGAGGCCATCCTTGAGAGAGCACTTTCCGAGGTAAAAGAGAAGTCCCTGCAATCGGGCGGCACGCTTCACATTGGAACTGGAGGCAATTCGCTCCAACAGAGCCCAGCAGGTTCCGGTATCTGGCAAGTCTCGAGTCTGCAGCAACGACTCTGTCATCCGCCCATCGCCTCAAGCTCGATGTGGGACCCTACTTTTTCCCTCGAAAGAGTGAAGGTTCCGTCTCACACGAGCACACGCAGCGAACTGCCCGGCTCGCGGCCACCCAATTCTAATCAAAATTTGTCAGAGATGTCACGCTTAACGTGAGAAGGCGGCTTCAAACGAGTTGGTGCGCGCGTTCACCGCGGTCTCCAGCGACCTACTGAGGACGGTCCACGGAATCCTGGTTGCGTAGAAGATAATTTGTAATGTAAGTTGTTTATTTAGAATATGATAATGACAGGATACGATCTGGGTTGCTCGTCTTTAGACGTGCTGCAGAGCAGAAGAAACCGCCTGTCGGAAGGCGGATAAGCTCCTCAACGCCATCAGGGTTCTGTAAAAAGGACCCAGTTAACAACTCTTGACAGTCAAGACTCCGCGTCGACTACAGAGAATTCACTTGAAAGTTGTGAATTTGACGCTGCATTCTTGGGCGTTCTTCGAACCAGATCAAAATTGAACAGCAGCATTTGGTGTTTTTTGATTATGGTCGGTCCCGGGATTAATTCCCCGTTTGGATTGATAAGCCGAATCAAGTGTATGCCGAGGGAGTTGAGAAACCGGTCATATGGGGAACCAGAGAGACCGGTCCTGCAGGTTCAATCCTGCGTACATCCACGGAACAGGCCGCATTCAACCCATGCAGGCGCCTCACAGAAACAACAACGCGCATCAAGCACGGCATCAACGAAATGCATCAGCAACGCAAGATGAAAACTGAGTCAGGAGGCAATATGTATTCGAGATTTGAAACCCTGGCGACAAGGCCGGGCCGCTATCAGACAACCCAGGAGAGCGTGGAAATGCAAGGCTACAGAGATTCCTGGACACGTGCAGTCCACGGATGGAGAGCGTGCCTTTCCATCTTCGTTGCTGTCCTTATGCTCCTGACCGGCAGCGCTGCCGTTCACGGACAGAGCGGCGCCGGTTCCATACAAGGCACGGTGATGGACTCGACGGGCGCTGTCATTCAGGGCGCAACGATCCACATCGTTAACCAGGCGACCAACGTGGCATCGGATACCAAGTCGAATGACGTTGGGTTCTACGTGGTTCCGGACTTGTTCGTGGGCACATATTCAGTCACGGTCACGGCGCCAAGCATGAAGACCTCTGTTCAGGTCACCGAGCTTCAGGGGAACCAGACCCGCGTCATTAACCCAATCATGACTCCGGGAGCAGTTTCACAGCAGGTCGATGTGAAGGCGGACCTGGTTCAGCTCACCAACACCGAATCTGGAGAGATCGGCTCGACGCTGGAGAACCAGCGAATCAACCAATTGCCGATGAACGGGCGCAACGTGCTTACGCTGGCAGCCAACTCGGTGCCCGGCCTGGAGGGCGGCGAACTTGATGCAGGCTTGGAATACCAAGGCATGGAATACGTTGCGGACGGCGTGGCCCTCGACAACGATAATTTCGGCGGCCAGCAGAATACGTACGGAACCCTTTTGCCCGACGCGGATTCAATCCAGGAGGTTTCGTTCAACCTGATCGCCGCGCCGGCGCAGTACGCCTCACCGGGCACCGGCATCATCACGACCAAGTCTGGAACCAATCAGCTCCACGGCTCGCTGTTTGAGACGGCGGTGAACAACTATTTTGGCGTCGCCAGGACCAGGGCTAACCCTTCCAATTACGTAGCGCCGGAATATATCCGCAACGAGTTCGGCGGGTCTGCCGGCGGCCCTATCATCGTGCCGTGGCTCTATCACGGCAAGGACAAGAGCTTCTGGTTCTTCGCCTACGAGCGCTACTCGTTAGCGTCGGTCTCGTATGAAACTGTGGCCGTCCCGACGCTGGCGGAGAGAGGCGGAAATTTCAATAACCTGGTCAGCTCGGGCGTGACGCAGTCGATTTACGATCCGTCGACCACGGTGGCCAATGCCGCCTGCCCGTTACCGCCGGGCGTAACTGGGAGCCCGCAGAGCAACAACTATTGCCGCACGCAGTACAACTATCAGGGAAACATCAACACCATCAATCCTGCGCTCGAATCTCCGATCGCCAAGACGCTCTTTGCGATCACGCAGCAGCCGACCAACGCCAACGACCCGCTGGTAACGGGAAATCTCACCACTACTAATCCCGGCTTCAGTGTCATTCCCAACGTCACCTTCCGCCTGGATCATAACTTCAGCGAAAAAGACAAAGTCTACTTGCGCTATACCCAGGTTATTGCGCCAGAGAACCAGAAAAATCTGCGCAACTATCCCAGCAACCAGGCTGCGACAATTGCCTCCGGCAGTTTTCCCAACGGCGCCAGCGGCTATCAGGTCATCCCGATATCTAACTTCGGCCCTGCTCTCGGGTACACACACGTCTTTTCACCAACGTTCTACGCCGAAACCGTGCTGAGCCAGCAGTGGTTCGACGAGTATGTCGGCGGCGGCGGCAATCCGAGTCTGGATTACGACACCATGCTTGGTCTGCCCAACAACTTCGGCGAGACCGGTTTCCCCGTGATCAACGGCACCACCACGAATGGTTACGGCGGCACCATGTACCAGTACCAGGAGAACCAGATCGTCTCGGAGATCGACGAGAATCTGACCAAAGTTTTCGGGAAGCATCAGATGCAGTTCGGCGGCCGGTTCCGGCACAGCAGGTTCTATTACCTGAACAGCCGCAATGCGGACACTACAAGCTTCACCACCTATTCCACCGGCCTCGAGCAGCCCTCGACCGGCACAACATACGGCGCCTACGCCAACACTGGTTTGGGCGACGCCGGTGAGTACCTCGGAAACGTTGCTTCGGCCTCCGTGCAGTTGCAGGATCCCCCAACGTGGTTCGTCGACAAGGAACTCGATGGCTATTTTGAAGACCACTGGCACGTGAGCAAGAATCTGACTGTCGATTTAGGCCTTCGTTATGAAGCACATCCGGCGAGGGTGACCAGGGGCGGTGTGAACGTCAATTTCGACCTCAACGCCTTCAACTCCACGACGGGCGTCCATGGCGCCATCGTGCTGGGTGCGCCGATCTCCCAACTGATCTCAGAAGGATGGACGACGCAGGCGATCATCACCAACATGGAGAACATCGGCGTGACGTTTGAGACAGCTTCGCAAGCGGGAATGCCCAGCTCGCTGTACGACAACGCCGATCTGATGGTGAGCCCGCGCGGCGGCTTCGCATGGCAGCCCTTCGGCAGCAAATGGGGTACGGTGCTGCGCGGGGCTTACGGCCGGTTCATCATGCCGGTTCCCACGCGCAACTCCAACCCTGGCCCGACCAGCTTGCCATTCTCCTATGGCTATACGCAAAACTACAACGCCGCGAACCAATCGCCGGACGGGTTGCCGAACTACACTCTGCGCGCGAACAGCACGTCCAATCCCAACTGGATCATCGGCGGTGTGAATGCCGCGGGCATCGTCAATTCCTCGACGATTACTGCGATCACTCCAGGCAGCGTGAGCGGCACGTACTGGAATCAGGACTATAAGCCAAGCGTCGTGACCCAAACCGGAGTCACCCTGGAACAGCCGTTCAAATGGAATTCGGCTCTGCGGGTTAGCTGGGCCTTTACGCACGGTTCCTACCTCGATCACGCATGGTATCCCAACCAGACCCTCTCGAACTTTGTATGGGAGATGGACACAGGCACCGCGCCGCCGACCGGCGGAGCCAGTGTGATCGGGACGCCGCTGCAGTACACGTATGCCGCTTCGGCGCTTGGCCCGTATGACAACAGGGTTTATGGCAACTTTAACTTTGACGAGAAGACCGGCTGGTCGAACGACAACGAGCTCCAGGTAAACTACGAGCGCAAGTTCCAGCATGGGTACGCGTTCCAGATCTTCTATACCTTCAACCGGGCATTCCGTATCGGCAGCAACTCTACGCGCGACGGCCAGTCCTATAGCCCGCTGAGCTATCTGGGATATCAGACCGAATTGGGTAGCTTCACGTCTCCCTATCCTGTGACTCCTGCCGCCATTCCACCAAAGCCTCCGACGGGTACATCGCCCTATGAGGACTGGCATGACCTGATTAGATGGGAGCGCTATCAGCGCGATGCGACCTTTGAGCCGCACCACATCGTGTTCAACTACATCTTCGATCTCCCGGTTGGCCGTGGGAAGAAATTCCTGGGCAATTCGAATCGCGTTGTAGATGAACTTGTTGGCGGTTACCAGATTGCGGGCGTGGGCCACATGACTTCGGCAATTTTCCAGCCCGCAGCCAGCAACTGGGGACCGATCGCCCCCATCCAGATGTACAAACATAAACTGCCGATCACAGACTGCCGCAGCGGTGTCTGCTACCCCGCATACTTCTGGTTTAACGGGTATATTGCGCCGACCGCCAACGCCAGCAGTGGTCAATGTACCGCCGCCAATGGCGTCAAGTCGCCGAACGGGGTCCTGGAGTGCGTGTACGGCCTGCCTACGAACTACACGCCGTATGAGCAGCCAATCGATACCGTTTACGGGACGGCGAACTACAACACCAACAACGTGACGGTGAACTTGTTAAACAGCACCACGGCGACACAGGCTTATGGATCGGGGTCCGCCGGTATCAACCCGTACTCGAAAACCTTTCTCCAGGGTCCCAAGAACTGGGAAAGCGATGCCTCGCTATTCAAGGTGTTTCCGATCACCGAAAGGTACAACCTCAGATTCACTATGGACGTGTTCAACTTCCTCAACCACCAGGGATGGAACAATCCCAACACGACCGACGGTACTGAGGCGTACTGGCCGGGAGGTGCGTCAGGCGCCACTTCAGCCAACGCCGGCCGCCAGGTGCAGCTCTCGCTGCGCTTGTCGTTCTAGCAGCGCTCGCAAGAACCATCCACCGGCCCCCGGGGTCTAAACCCCGGGGGCCACAATTCTCACCGAAGCTTTCTGGAATGCAAAACACCGCATTGCTGAAGGCATCTTCCATCGCGAAGCAACTGTGAGGGGAGATGGCTCGTACGAGGGTCACATTGAAGCACGTGCATCGTTTACCACAGCAGGCGACCCGCATGGACACATGCGAGGCTGATGGCCGGATGTCCCGGCGACAAGGCTTCAGGGAGCAAATGCAATGATTTCCATTTCCTGCGCCGACTACGCATTCCCGCTGCTCCCCAGAGAACGGCGATTCGCCCTGTTACGGCTGCTCGGTTTCGACTACGTAGATTTGGGGCTTTTCGAGCGCAGCGAGGGATTGAGACCGGGACAATTGCTTGCCGAACCGCGAAAATTCGCCAGGCAACTGAAACGCGATCTCATCCACGCGGGATTGCGAGCCTCCGATGTCTTTCTGCAAACGGGGATGACCCTCGAAGACGCAGCAGAGAACAATCCAAACATGATTGTGCGCTCGCAGAATCGCAAAACGTTCATCCTCACACTTGAACTATGCGCGGAGCTCGAGTGTAAGCACCTGACGGGTCTTCCCGGCATTTCACACAAGGGCATTGGCGAGAAGAACAACCTTGAGTTGGCTGTGGAAGAGATTCAATGGCGCCAGCGCCTGGCTTCCAATTCGGGTATTTGTTATGCAATCAAACCTTATGTCAACTCCATTTGCTCAAGCGTAGACCAAGCCCGCGCCTTGCTGGACGCCATACCTGGCCTGACTCTGACGCTTGACTATGGGCATTTCGTGTTTCAGAAAATAAGTTCCCGTCAAGTACATACCCTGTTGCCTTTTGCTTCGCACGTCCATATGCGCGGTGGCGCACCGCGCCGTCTCCAGGCGCCAGTCAATGAAAGTGAAATTGATTTCAACGGTATTCTCCGGCGCCTATATAAGAACCGATATCGGGGCTACCTTGCCATCACATACTTTCGGGATGTCTGGAAAGAATGCGATCACACGGATAATGTGTCGGAAACGATCCTCCTACGAAACCAGCTCATGGAGAATCTGCGTCCAGAGCCGGGAGACACCAGTCAATCGGAAGCGCGGTCAGTTGCCACGTTGATTCAAGGCGCGTGGCCACAGTCACTGCCGGCGAATTGAGGAACCTAAATGCCGGTTGAAAGAGCGGTGCTGGCGGCGAACCCTGATTGTCTCTTCCGGAACGGGCTTGATCGAATGCAAGCCGCGGCCAGGTGCAGCACAGGGCTTCCGGGTTGCCCGCGAAACCTGCGTAAGGAGCCCACTTAAGCGGCACGGCGACGGGATATGAAGATGAGGATAAAAAGACGGACGCTTATTTTACAATCGGGCGCGGGTCTCGTCGCAGCCGCATTTCCGGGATTGGGGCAGTCGCCAACTCCTGCAAGCCATACGCATCGCGACGAAGCGGCGCCAGCGCCAGGGGCTCACAGGCCCATCGTGCATCCCGGCATTCTGCAGACGCGGGCCGACCTCGAGTTCATGAAGGCGAAGATCCAAGCCGGCGAGGAGCCCTGGAGATCTGTGTGGAGCGTGTGGCTCACGGGGGCCGTCGCATCGCTCGATTTCAAGCCGCAGCCCTTTGCGCATGTGGTTCGCGGGGCCTACGATGCCGGCGACAGCGGCGGAATGGAACTCCAGCAGAGCGCAAGCGCGGCGGAAAATCACGCGCTGCAGTGGTACATTACCCACGACGAGGCGCACGCGCGCAAAGCGATAGAAATCTTTGACGCGTGGTCGGGTACGCTAGCGGATTTTTTCGAGAACGATGCCATGCTGCTGGCGGGCTGGACCGGCGGCCAGTTCTGCAATGCGGCAGAGATTTTGCGCGCGACATATCCCGGATGGAGCACGCGGTCGCAGGAACAATTCAAGCGCATGTTGCTCACGGTGTATGTGCCGCTGCTGCGGATGTTTTATCCCGAGGCAAACGGCAACTGGGACGCAGCGATCATGTATACGCTACTGGCGATCGGCATCTTCTGCGAGGATCACCAGTTGATGGAGTCGGTCTACCGGCATTTTCGCACCGGTCCTGTGAACAGCGGCATCACACATTACATTTACCCGAGCGGGCAGTGCGAAGAAACCTGCAGGGATCAGGGACACGTGCAACTCGGGCTTGCATACCTGGCGCAAACCTGCGTAGCAGCGTGGAATCAGGGCGTCGATCTTTTTGCCGAGGCCGACAACCGGCTGGCGCTGGGGTTCGAATACACCGCGCGTTACATGCTGGGCGAGGATGTACCCGCGTATGGCAAGCCAAGCCAGGAGACGCGGGGAAGATTCAGCGACACGTATCATGTCATCCTGCAGCACTATCGCTACGAGAAACACATCGCGATGCCTTACACCGAGAAGGCAGCGGCGAAGGTGCTACGCACGCACAGCGTGGCCACGATGTTTCGCGGCGATGGCGGCAAGGCTCCCGCAATTCTAAAAGCAGCTCCGCAACCATCGAAGATCGCAGTTCTGGCCGGAGCGCAGGCAAAGCCAACCGGCGCTGGAATGGCTGCGGCCGTTACCGTTGCGCCGGGCGAATCGATCCAGGATGTATTGGACAAGCTGAAGGCGAACGGCGGCGGCACGCTGAGTCTAGCGGCGGGATTGCATATCTTGCCGGCTACCTTGAAGCTGCCGAGCGGGATCACCATCGCGGGAACGGGCATCGATTGCGAGCTGTTCCTTGACCCAGTAAAGGGAAAAGGCGAGGCGGCGATTGCGAATGCCGAGTTGGAAATGCACGACGTCGTGCTTCGCGATTTTGTGATTGAAGGCGGAGACGCGCCTGCGGCCTCGCGCGATCCGAACTCCGACGTAGGCCGGCGGCGGTTGGCACATGGTCCGATTCGCTCGGGAATTGTGTTTCGGAGCGATAAGACGGCCGTCTTACGCAACCTGAAGTTCGAACACATCACCGTCCGCAACTGTACCTGCAGCGCGGTGGAGCTGTTTGGGGCCGAGCAGGTAAATGTTGTCAACTGCGATTTCTCAGGGAGCGGGGGCATGGTGCCGCCGGGACCCGGGAAGAACCACAACCTGAAGATGAATCATGTTTCGCACGTTGCCATCAGCGGGTCGCGGTTTGCCGATTCAATGTGGGGGCACGGGGTTGCGGTGATCTTCGGGCACGAGGTTACGATGCACGACTGCGAGATCACGCGCAATGCGCTCGACGGCGTGATGATCGCCGAAAGCCGGCAGGTGACGGTGGGGGGGTGTCTTGCCGAGGGCAACGGTCGCGCAGGTATCGCGCAGCAGACGTGGATGGAGCCGAATCAGGGTGTTGTGGCAAAAAACAACGTTCTGCGCAATAACGTGGCGGATGGGTGAGCGTAATTTTCGGTTCATTTTGTCGCAATCGTGGCGTTGTCTGATGCCTTGCGGAACCGCAGGATCGAAGATCGCGGAGAAGAGCGGGAAGAATGGATGGACGTAGAGATTTCCTGAAGTCGGCGATCACCAGCGCGGCAGCGTGGACGCTCGTTCCGTCGCTTCTCGAAGGCGTGGCTTCAGCAAACGAACCTGCGGCCAACGGAACGAGTGGACTTCGCTTCACATCGGATAGCATATGGGCGGAGTTGTCCAGCGACGCTCCCGAATTTACGGCGCTGAGCATCGATGGGCTGGGAAAAGGCCGGCGCGGCGCCAATATCGTCGACGCAAAAAGCTCCAGTTCCGGCTTCAAAGCGTCGAATTCCACATCCGGTGAAACTCTTCGCGTCGAATACCGTTCGAATGTAGCGAATCAGAATGCTGTGCCGGAATGGGCGATTGAATTCACCGGAAAAAGGATCGTCCTGACATCGAAATGGTCGCCGGGCATCGATCCCGTTCCCATGATCTTTCGCTTCAGCCTGCCGCAGGTTCACAGTACTGTGCTTGGGATTTTCAAACGGGATAACCTGCTCGCAGTTCCTGCGCTCATGCACTTTCCGGGCCAGGGTTCGGTGCGCATCACCGCCAATGTTCCCGATCTTGGATTGACGTACCAGTCCACGCGGAGCCAGCCTATTGCGACACTCATGTTTCCCGGAGCGACGTTCGAGCACCAGCGCGTGGTCTACACGCTGGATGTGACGGCGATCTACCCCGATGTTCCTGGGATCGCCGACGATGCCCGCTTCGACGCGTTCCGCCGAAATTGGCTGAATATCCTGCAACTGAATCCAACGTATGGCGTCCTGGCAAATAACATCGCCAGCACAAGCTGCGCGTTCTGCTACTACGAATTTGGCGATATCGCGGCATTGACGCCTCCGCTGGCCGAAGGCCTGACGGCTCTCGACTTGGTGCGCGTGACCCTGGATCGAGTGCTGGCCGGTGGGACCGCATACGGACTGGCGATGCCGGGTAATTTTCCGACGCCATCTTCGGACACGTTTCCGTCCTTGCTGATCGCCGCGGCCGACTGTGTACGCGCAGGTGGTAGCGATAAGTGGCTCGCCGCAAACTATGAAGGCATCCGAGGCTGGGCCGAATCCATGCTGGCTACCGATAGCGACAGCAATGGCCTGTTCGAATACAAAGTCAGCGGCAACTCCGGTATCTGGCCGAACGGCTTTCCCATGGTCCGGCCGTCGAATTGGTGGGACACTATCGGCTTCGGGCACGAAGATGCGTACGGGAACGCGCTTGCCTTTCGCGCACTTCGAGGCCTTGCCAACATGGCAGGGAAGCTCGGCAAATCCGCTGATGCAGCGCGTTATAAGGCCGCTGCGGAGAAACTGCGCCGCGCCTACTACCAGCTTTTCTTGAATCCCGCGACCGGCGTTCTCGGCGGCTGGCGCAGCGCAGACGGCAAACTCCACGACTATTACTTTCTTTGGGTCAACGGCATCGCCATCCATTACGGGTTAGTGGAGAAGCCGCAAGCCAACGACATCATGGACAAACTACTCGCCAAGATGAAAGACGTCGGTTACGACAAATTCAATATGGGATTGCCCGGCAACCTGATCACCGTTGCACTTGACGATTACGTGCACAAAACCCCCGACGCTCGATTCGGCGGCGGTGTGCTGCCCGACAACGCCGATGGCTTCCAGAACTACGAAAACGGTGGGGCCACCGGCTGTTTTGCCTTCTTCACGCTGGCTGCGCTTTACGACTTGGGCCGCAAGGAGGAAGCCGATCGAATTCTCTTCGCCATGCTCGGAGAATACGGCCGTTGCGGTTTTGAAGGACGCGACGCGAAGGGCCGCTCCTACGACTGGCGTCGCTGGGACGGAACTGCCATGGGCGGTGAAGGCTTTCTGGTCGACAACTACTACGCCTTGCTTGCTGTTCCTCTGCGGCAAGCGGGGTCCACCTGGCACAGCGATTTCCGAGGAGCGTCTTTCCCGTGATTATGTGGCGCCTCACTCAAAGCAAATTCTCTGCACTTTACGAAGGGATAAAGCAATCGATATGACGGCAATTAATCGAAGAGAGATGATCACGGGCGCCGCAGCTCTGCTGGGCAGCGCGCATCTGCCCTTCACCATGGCAGCGCAACAAGTGGGAGCCGCGGGCCGCAAGCCGGTAAGCGTGGGCCTACCGGAGAAGCCAAAGGATCTGTTCGTTTCCACGTTCACGCCGGAGATGTTGTCCAGGACTCTGATCTCCGCGAAGGATTGGCATCCCTACCCCAAGGCGGCCGAGCGCGAAGCGTGGCAGCAGGTTCCCAAAGAATTCGCAGACGCGCTCATAGCCCGCGCCGAAAAAGCAACCGGCGCGCCGTGGGAGTCATTCCCGGCTTCGGTTTTTCTCGAATACAAGCGCAACGGGAATCGCTCGCACTTTGAGCGTTACTATTTCGCGCGCCGCACCCGGCTCGGAGACCTCGTGCTCGGCGAATGCATTGAAGGCAAGGGCCGCTTTCTCGACGAGATGGTCAACGGCATCTGGCTGGAGTGCGAAGAAACCTTTTGGGGTCTTCCGGCCCACCTCGGGTTTCAAAAAGTACATCCCAGTTCCGGTTTGCCCGATGTGGAAGAGCCGATCGTCGATCTTTTTACCGGTGACACCGGATCCTCGATGTCGTGGATTCACTATCTGCTCGGAGCCGAGCTCGATAAGGTGAACCCGATGATCACGCCCCGCATCCGGTACGAGGTCAAACGACGCCTCCTTGATCCTGCCTTCACGCGCGATGATTTCGGATGGATGTTCCACGAAAATCAAGGCCAGGTGCGCCATTTGGGAAACTGGACAAGCTGGATCGACTCGAACTGGCTCACGGCCAATCTGCTGCTCGAGCCCGATCCGGAGCGGCGTAAGGCTGCCATCCTCAAAATCTGCCGTAGTGTCGATGACTATCTCAAGGATTATTCGCCGGATGCCTGCTGCGCAGAGGGTCCCGGCTACTGGAACGTTTCGCCCGGCAGTTATTTTGACTGCTGCACCTTGCTTCATTCCGCCACGGGAGGAGCAGGCGATCCCCTCGCCGATCCATTCGTCCACAAAATGCTCCACTACATTGTCGATGTTCATATTGCCGGTCCATTCTTCGTGAACTACGGCGACGCGCCGTCCAAAATGGACGTTTATGGAGAGAACCTCTTTCGCATAGGAGATATGGTTGGCGATACGATACTGCGGGATTTCGGCGCGCTCAATACCACTGTGGCCGGGGTTCAGAATGGAGTCCTCACCGAGGGGCAGGGGCGGCTGGCAAGATCGATTCCGGATATTTTCATCGCATCTGCCGCGCTTGCCGCTGAAAAGAACGACGCACTGGGGCGCGACTCGTGGTATCCCAGTCTCGACCTGATGACTGCGAGAACCAGGGAGGGTAGCGCCGAGGGCTTTTATCTGGCCATGCAGGCCGCTCCCAATCAACGGGCGCACGGTCATAACGACTCGGGCAGTTTTATCGTCTTCCATGACGGCGACCCAGTCTTCGTAGACATTGGCCCCGAGGCGTACACCGCGGCGCGCTACAAATTCTCGGTGCAGTCGGCCTATCACAACCTGCCCACTGTCGGAGGCGTCATGCAGAGCGCGGCGAAGCCGGAGTACCGCGCCAGCGACGTTCAGTATTTCGCCGACGATTCCCGAGCCACGGTCACGATGAATCTTGGCACTGCCTATCCCCAGGAGGCCGGCATCATCCGCTGGATTCGCACGTTAACGCTGGATCGTATGGCAGACCGCATCCGCCTGAGTGAAGATTTCCAGTTGCAGAAAAAAGTTCCAGTGCAGCTTTCCTTCATGACTCCGCGCATTCCCACGCAGGGCCCGCAAGGAAAGGTCGTGCTCATCGCTGCCGGGAAATCGACTCGTGACGTGACTCTCAGTTACGATGCGACGCTGATTGTTCCCGCCATCGAAAAAATCGATCTCACCGATGATTGGCTGGTTGAGCGTTGGGGTAAAACCATTTATCGCGTCCTGCTCACATCAGTTGCGCCAACTGAAAGCGGAAAGTGGGTCATCGAACTTGCGTGAACCAGTAATGGTACTGCGGGGCTCATCCCGAAAAAATATCGGCAGACATCGCTCTACCGGCGGCAGGCCTGTCTTTGATGGAAGGAAACGCCGAAAAATGGAATCGCTCAATCTTATTTCAACCACGAGGTAGACATGCCGCATTCATTCAAAACTTTTTTGCTCGCGGTATCAGCAGGGTTCGTGTTCACCGCTTACGCGCAGACGATGCAGGCGCCGGACATTACAAAACAGCCTACCCTGTATGTCGTTCCGTACGCACATCTCGATACGCAATGGCGTTGGGAATTTCCGCAGGTCATTAGCGAATACATGCTCAAGACGCTCAAGGTGAATTTCTACTATATAGATAAGTATCCCCACTATGTCTTCAATTGGACCGGCTCGAATCGCTACCGGCTCATGAAGGAGTACTATCCCGCCGACTACGAACAGTTGAAGCAGTACGTCGCCAAGGGCAACTGGTTTCCGGCCGGCTCGTCGGTCGAAGAGGGCGACGTCAATCTGCCCAGTGCGGAATCGATCATTCGCCAGATTCTCTATGGCAATACTTACTATCGCAAAGAATTCGGCAAGGCAAGCGCCGAATACATGCTACCCGACTGTTTCGGATTTCCAGCATCGCTGCCTACCATCCTGGCGCATTCCGGTATCAAGGGATTCTCCACGCAAAAATTGAACTCCGACTGGCAGCCAGCGCCCATCGTCGGCGGCCCGGAGTCACCGGAAAAGACTCCCGCCGGCATTCCATTCAATGTAGGCATCTGGGAAGGGCCGGATGGCGAAACCGTCATGGCCGCGCTAAACCCACTCGCATATGTCGACGGAATTCGTTACGACCTGAGCAAAACGCCTCCTCCTCCGCAAGCCGGCTCCAAACCCGCCGAGGTCTTCGGCGCGACCTCTGGTCTGACAGACTGGGTTTCGCGCATCGCGATCGACGGCAAGGTGACTGGCGTTTACGCCGACTATCACTACATCGGCACAGGTGACATTGGCGGCGCTACCGACGAAGAAACGGTCAAATTTCTTGAGGCCATGGTTACGCAGGGGACCATCGCCCCCCCACCTCCTTACGAGCCTTCCGGCGCCCACGCGTTACCGGGGCCAGAAAATGTTTCTCAGGACGATCCAGTCCGTGTCGGCGATGGTCCCGTTCGTGTTCTCTCAACGGCGGCCGATCAGATGTTTCTCGATATCAAGCCTGAGATGCAAGCGAAATTACCACGCTACAAGGGCGATCTCGAGTTAATCAATCACTCCGCCGGCTCGCTGACTTCCGAGGCTTATCTCAAACGCTGGAACCGCAAGAACGAAATCCTCGCCGACGGCGCGGAAAAAGCCTCGGTTGCGGCGGCATGGATGGGCGGCAGGACCTATCCCCAGCAGCGCCTCAACGATGCATGGACATTGGTGATGAGCGGGCAGTTTCACGACATTGCCGCGGGCACTTCCACTCCGCGTGCCTACCAATTCGCCCAAAATGACGAAGTCATCGCGCTCAACCAGTTTGCCGACGTGCTCACCAGCGCCACTGAAGCAGTAGCGTCCGCGCTGAACACGCAAACTGAGGGCATTCCGATCGTGGTCTACAACTCGCTCAACATTCCGCGTGAGGATGTGGTCGAGGCAGAGGTGCACTTTCCCGATGGAACGCCGCAGGCTGTGAGGGTTTTGGACTCCAACGGCAAGGAAGTTCCTGCGCAACGTGAAGACGGCAAAGTGATCTTTGCGGCCAGGACGCCCTCCGTCGGATACGCGGTCTATGAAGTCCGCGCTGCTGCCGCGCCCGAGACTTCAGCGGAGATGAAGGTCACGCCATCGTCTCTTGAAAATGCGCGCTATCGCGTCACACTCAATGCCGCCGGCGACGTCAACAGCATCTTTGACAAATCGCTCAACAAGGAGCTTCTCTCTGCGCCGGTTCGGCTGGCCATCTCCAACGATGCGCCGCAGCAATGGCCGGCCTGGAACATGGATTTCGATCAGGAGCAGGCCGCCCCTCGCGCGTATGTTGGCGGCCCAGCCAGGGTGCGCATCGTCGAGAATGGCCCGGCACGCGTCGCCATCGAGGTTTCGCGCGAAACCGGAGGATCCACGTTTGTGCAGACCGTACGTCTCGCCGCGGGTGACGCAGGCAATCGCGTCGAGTTCAGCGACGTCATCGACTGGAGAACCCTTTCCGCAAATCTCAAGGCAGTCTTTCCGCTTTCGGCCAGCAATCCGATGGCCACCTACAACTGGGAGATCGGCACGGTCCAACGGCCCACTGCCTTCGATCGCCAATTCGAAGTTGCGACGCATCACTGGATCGATCTGACTGACAAGAGCGGCGCATACGGCGCTACCATTCTTACCGACGTGAAAAATGGCTCCGACAAGCGCGATGACCAAACCATCCGGCTCACGTTGATGCGTACGCCGGGAGCTCCTTTGCCCGGGCCCGGCGGCAATTTTCCTGACCAGCTCAATCAGGATTGGGGACGACACGAAATTCTCTTTGGTCTTGCGGGACACGCGGGCGACTGGCGCCAGGGCCAAACTGATTGGCAAGCGTATCGCCTGAGCACTCCGCTGGCGGCCTTTACCACCGACCGGCATGCAGGCGCGCTCGGCCGCAGTTTTTCGCTGGTCAGCATCGACAATCCGCGCATCCGCATTCTCGCTCTCAAGAAAAGCGAGATGAGTGATGAGTTCATTCTGCGCCTGGTGGAGCTGGATGGCCACGATGCGCCGAGCGTCAAGGTCAGGTTCGCAGGGCCCATCGTCTCGGCGCGCGAAGTCAACGGTCAGGAGCTGCCCGTCGGACCGGCGACGATCACCGGAGGGGAGCTCGAAACTTCTTTTACTCCATATCAGCCCCGCAGCTTCGCGCTGCGTCTGGGCGCGCCTCCGGTTGAGATCAGGCCTGTGGCGTCCGAGCCTGTCGCTCTTCAGTACGATCTCGCGGCCGCGAGCAACGACGATACGAAATCCATCGGTGGATTCGACCGCAAGGGCGATGCACTCCCGGCTGAGATGCTGCCGGCAGACCTGGATTTCAACGGCGTCAGATTTCATCTGGCTCCAGCAGCCACGGGTAAACCCGATGCCGTGATCGCACAGGGCCAGACCATCGAGCTTCCCGCCGGCAACTTCAACAGGGTGTACCTGCTGGCTGCCTCAGACGATAGCGATCAAAAAGCCGTTTTTCAGGCAGGCGCGCTCACTCGTCGGTTCAGTGTTGAGGATTGGGGCGGTTTCATCGGCCAATGGGACACGCGCCTTTGGAAGCCCGCGCCCGACACGGTGTTGGCCGGCGATCCGCCGCATCAAGTTCCCCTTCGCAAAGACTGGGCAGTCTCAGCAAATCATGCCACCTGGAATGACATCACCTACCGCGGTTCACCCAACTGGTCGCCGCGCTACCCTGAGGACTACATTGGATTGGCCCGCGGCTACATTAAGACGGCCACGTTGGCGTGGTATGCCTCGCATCACCACACTCCCGGCGGACTCAACGAGCCGTATCAGTACAGCTATCTGTTCGCGTATTCAATGGAATTGCCGCCGCGTGCCAGGACGCTGACGCTGCCGAAGGACAACAACATTCGCATTCTGGCCATCTCCGTGGCGTGGGAAAATCCAGAAGTCGAACCGGCTCAGCCACTCTACGACACGTTGAAGTGGGCAGTCGGCAACGAAAAGGTACAGTTTCAGGAAGGCGCGAAATGAACAGGAGAACTTTTAACAAGCTGGCGAGCATAAGCGCCATTGGGGCGATGGCGAGCAACGCCGGATTGTATGCGCAGGAAAACCGAGCCGGTGCCAACGAGATCGTCCTCGAGGACGACAAACTGCTCGTCGCATTCGACAGAGCCTCCGGCGCATTGACGCGCATGGTGCGCAAATCGACGCAGTGGATGATCGAACGGCGTCCCGAACTCGGCGTTTCGTTTCGCCTTCTGGTTCCCCTGCCCAAGCAACGTGCCAACTTCGTCGTGGGACAAAAACAGCGCGCCGCTTCAGTGGAGAAGGTCTCCGCGAAGCGCGTGGAGATCGTTTGGAAAGATCCGGTGAGCGAGCACGGAGGCGTGGTGCCATTGACGCTTTCGGCCGCTGTAGAGCTTGAAAATGGCGTGCTGGCGTTCGCGGCCACACTTGTGAATGGCTCTTCGTTGACGGTGGAAACGATCGATTACCCGTATTTCGGTGACCTCAACCCGCCGGCAAAGGGCGAGAAGATGGAAGCCGATCACATGTGGTACGCAAACCTGGTCGTGGATGAAATTCATCCGCACTTCAACAATGCAAAGGGCTATTGGGGCGTGAACTTCCCCACCAAGTCTATCGAATCGAAGGAAAGCCTCTTTTGCCTGATTCAGGCGGAGAAGCAGGGAATCTATACAGAGATCAGCGATCCCACCCAGCCTTATCTTCTGGAATTTACCTTCGAACAACATCCCGGCGTTGTGGAGTCGCTCGACAACATCTTGCCGGAACAGAACAAATTGTCAGGGCTCGATGTGAATCTGGAGTATCGCTGCTGTCATTTCCTGTATGTTCAGCCGCACTCCACAAAAAAGACGGCGCCCGTCAGCATGTGCACTTACGACGGCGACTGGCACGGCGGCATCGACGTGTACAAAAAGAGGCGCGCGCAATGGTTCAAACAGCCCCACGTTGCCGACTGGACGAAGGATGTGCACTCGTGGCTGCAGTTACAAATTGATGGCGCAGAGCAGGACTTCGCCATTCCTTATCGCGAACTTCCCAGGTATATCGACGAGTGTGCAGCCAACGGCGTGACGGCTATCCAATTAGTCGGTTGGCAAATCGGCGGTCAGGATGGTGGAGATCCCTGTCTCGATACTGATCCCGGCCTGGGTACTTGGGAGGAACTGCATCAGGCGATTCTTCACGCGCGCAGCAAGGGCGTGAAGATGATTCTGTTTGCCAAACCGGTTTGGGCCGACCGCACCACCGAGTGGTGCAAAACCGAGCTCTACAAATACGCTGCCACCGATCCATACGGAATTCCTTACGAGATCGGCGGTTACAGTTACACAACGCCCACGCAACTGGCGGGCATCAATAACAGGCGACGCTACATCATGGATGTGCAATGCCAGGCCTATCGCGACATTGCAACCAGGGAGTTCGAGAAGATCGTGAATCTAGGCGCGGCGGGCTGGCTCCACGACGAAGTCTGCTGGCATGGCCCGATCGATTATTCGTTCAGTAACGACCACGGCTATCCCGGCCCGGGTTATCTGTATGCCGGAGACTTGCCACTGGCCGAACAGTTGCGCGCGGCCGCTGACAAAGTGGACCCAGATTTCGTCTTCGCCGGCGAAGCGCCCAGTGAATGGCTGCTGCAGCAGTACCCGGTTTCGTATTTCCGGATTGATAACAGCTCACTGCCTGTCTGTCGTTACATCGATTCCCGCGCGCCGCTGATGGCTGCAGCTACCGGCATGGACGATCGCGAGATGCTGAACCTGATTCTTCTGAACCGGTACATCATCAGCTATGAGCCGTTCAACTTCAAGGGACACGTTACGGACTTTCCGCTCACCCTCGAGTACGGCAAGAAAATCGACGCATTGCGGCGCAAGTACAGGGCACTCTTGTGGGACGCGGAGTTCCGCGACTCGCTCGGCGCAGCAGTAACCTCGGACGGAAAGCATCGTCATTCGGTTTTTGTTGCGAGCGGAGGTAAACGCGCGGTGGTTGTCATTAATCAGGAGTACGACAAAACCATCACGGCCAAGGTGGATCTGCCGAATCCCGGCAGCCTCGTGGTGGCGTCGCCCGAGCAACAGGAGGGACGGCCAACCTCGGGCTCGGTCACGATTCCCCCTCGGTCTGCCGCGGTGATCATGGAGCAAGCATGATCGAAAAGGGGCAATCGTGAAGAAAATAACAAGCGGTTTATTTTCGCCCGTGTCTTCCATTCGCTGGGCGGCATTGAGCCGGGCAGGATCGGTTCTGGCCACCCTGTTATGTTGTGCCGTGTCGGCACACCTGCCGGCGCAGACGCGCTCAGTCGATACTCCGCTTGCTGTGCTTCGTATCTCGGAGAAGAGCGGAGATCTGATTGGCGTGCGCTGGAGGAATCCCGATCTCGAAGTGATCGGTGAGCCGCAACTGGGAGAGAACTTCCGCATCGTACTGCCGCAGCAAGGCTACGAGGGGAATTACTTCAACAGCCGCGACCAGAAAGTGAGCAGGGTCGAAGTGACGCCCAACGG